>Ga0180433_10000262_pt1 | contig 93417 bp, 135 predicted proteins | sample SS_ome_8_FD_132980 | JGI IMG/M metagenome (GOLD analysis project Ga0180433, IMG submission 132980) | Hypersaline lake sediment archaeal communities from the Salton Sea, California, USA - SS_1_D_1 metaG | ecosystem: Environmental > Aquatic > Non-marine Saline and Alkaline > Hypersaline >... | reverse complement strand
GTGGGCTACACGGGATTTCTGTGGACATGGAAGCGCTGATCATATCTTCGGATTTGATGAAACTACTGTGGTTGAAGCAGGAACCGGAAACGCGCATTCGTGCGCACTTTTTGGATAGCAGAAAGACTAGTCCAAGTACTGGACGAACCCTTATCCATTTCACCAAGCGACGAGGCTGCCCCTAGTAGGATAGCCATGTCCCTGGTAAAGCTGATGAACGATAAAATGTTCCTATGCGGGATGGATACTGATTGCATTAAGCTAGACCAGATTAAGGATGCATTGTAAATCCATTTATTCTTATTTGTCTGAGAGTAAAGGCTCCGTATCGGAGCCTCTTTTTATACCAAACTAAAATAAGCCCTGCAGGTACAGGGCTTATTACCGTGTTTTCACTTCTCATAATATAACACGCGTAAAACTTAAAAATGAATCAATCTCTTAGACGTTGAGGAGGCTCTAAAAGATCGATGTACCGGCTGCCACTCAGGCCGAAACCTTAAACGCGCTAAATAGCGCCGACGACGACAGTGGGCTGATTACCGGATTTTGATTCTGAATTCTTTCTCGCAACTGGGCCTGTAATACATCCAAAGGTATACCTGGGTTATTTTTTAAGATATCACACAGGTGATAGGTAAACTCTCCATGCCATTCCCCACCTAGGGGTCTTTCAAAAGCACACTCGGTAGAAAGACACGCGGCTAGCTCTATTACATTACGACACAACGCTTTAGTGCGTCTCTTATTAGTAATCCGGACTTTCTGAGGGGCTACGATTGATCTAATCACAAACTCCCCCCGGCTCATCCCCTGGGCATGACAACAATCGGCTATTACAACCGCTTGTTTACACCTATCTAGGATATCCCTAATTTCATTATCACAGAGCGGGTCATTCCAGTTATGGTCGTAGACTACCAGTACTTCCTCTTTATAGTCCGGCTCATCATCCGCATAGCGTTGGGTTCCATGTCCAGACCAATAAAGAATCAAGTATGGATGGCGCTTTACCGCAGACTCTAGCGTGTTCTTAACGTTTCGTTTAGTTGCCGCAACATTGTATAGGGTATACACATTCTCAACAGGAACCCCGTACACATTGTTAACCACCGTTCTAAACATATGGCAGTCGTTAATGGGTCCACGTAAATTCCAAGTACTGTTCTGGTATTCGCTAAGCCCTACAATAACCACACCTACTTTCTCCGGAGGGACGGCTATAAACTGGCCGGTAGAAGAGTCTTCTACGATTATGGCTTCTTTGAGGTCCTCTACATCCGGAGTAATAACCGTTGTAACAGTTCCGGCAAACTCCGATGTAACTGGGGCGCTAACTGCCTCCGGGATCGGTGTGGAAACCCCAGGGGCCGGGTTAGCAGACTCTCCGAAACTTAAACCTCGGTTAAAGAGGATAAGCATTGCTTCGCCTTTCGTTCCTTTAGAGCGGCCCACAGTGGGAACAGCTCATTCTTAGTCATTCCGGTGATAAGTCCTACTTTAAAACGGTCACCGGCACATAGTACGAGTAAGTCTTCTAAAACTGTGTAGATATCCTCTTTCCTAGAGGGCTCTATTGAAAGAGCAGGGTACAGCTCGTTAAATGCTATAAGCATTTCTTGAGCATTCTTAAACCTTTGGTGTGAGTCGATATCACATGCAATCTGATAGAAATTTATAACTTCATCCGAGTGGCCTAAGGCCTTCATAAGATCGGTAGCATTCTCGAATGTAGAATCTCTTGTAAACATCTCGTAGAAAATATGCCCTAATGAGAACACATCTACCGTAGTATCTGTTGCAGCCGCTGGGTTGATCTCCTGCTCGGGTGCAACGTATTCTTCCACACCAAGCTCATCTCCAACACGGGTATAAGTCTTATCCTCTTTGCTCTTAGCTAGACCAAAGTCCAGTATCTTTACCATATCCTCGTAAGTAATAAGGATATTATCCGGCTTGATATCCCGGTGGGCTACACTCTCTCGGTGAAAGAACGAAATGGCTATCAAAATAGCTCTGTAATACTCTATAGCCATCCCCATTGAATACTTACTAGACTTAATCCATTCCCGTAGTGTTACTCCAGGGGTCCAGTCTAAAAGCAAAAAGAGTGGTTCCAGGGAGAGATGTATGACTGTTGGGAAGTACATAGAGTTCTGTCTAGCCAGAAGTCTAGCACTACGGATAAACCGCTGACGGTCTCGGTCTTTCAAATGAGCCCTGGGTATTTTTAGTACCCTTTGCAAGTCGTTAAGATTCTTGTCTAAGACTTTAAACAGAATAGCCTCGCCGCCACAGTCTAAAAACCCATTAAACTCTAAATGTTGACCGGCTAGCTTTACTATTTGTAAAGCATGATCCTCACGAACTGGTACAAGCCTACCTCCACGTTTCTCTAACCCGGCATCGTACGCCTGTACCAGAGTCTCGAAACTACTCATCTGTTAGCTCCACCTCTATTAGGTCGTCCTCGTCTTCTGCCAACTCGTCATCATCTACCTCGTCGTCCAACTCTTTTGGTGCGTTGATATCAACTTTACGCAAACTAGCCACTTTCATATTGGGGTCTAAGTACGCTGGGGTCAGCCTCCTGTAGTCTGGCTTAGAACTAGGCGCCGAGATAGAAGGGTCGAGCTTTAACTCCTTCAACTCCGGAACTTTTAATGGCTTACTTTTCTTCCCTGGAGGAGAAACAGGTTCGTCATCTGTTAAAAGAAACGTAGAAATATAAGGCACGATATGTTGGCAGAAGTAACTGATAGTTAAAAAAGATTCTGCAGGAATCTCCTTACGGCTTGAGTCACCATAGAAAACAGCTATAGGAGTCCCAAATCTATTAAACAAGGGGAAACATAATACGGTTTTAATCTCCCTCTGAATAATGGACATACTAAGCTCTTTGTCCTTCTTCTCGCGTGTTACCACGTACATCGGAGCGCCAGAGTTGTAGACTTGCCGAACAATACGGCGTGAAGGCAGGAACTTACGCTCGGGTGCCTCCCCATAAATAGGATGCCATAGAACTCCATCAACCTTAAAAAGGGCTGCCCGATCAAAGTGGCAATGGTTACGCGCTATCTTACAGAACTTTTTAGCAAACTGCTTTAGGTTCTCTGCTTCCAGGACCTCTGCGATAAACTCTTTAAAGAACTCTTTCAATTTAGCGGTCAATCTAACCTGGTCCGCCTCTTCTTCAGCGCTCTTCATATCTTTCCGCGCAATAACCTTAGTCTTCCTACGCCTAGTGTGCTCCTCCTCATCTTTAAAGATGTAACACTCATCGGTCCCTACAATAATGATTAATGCATCATGCCCTAGGCGCCTTTCGCCGGTATGGGGTTTTCCACACACCATCACACTGTTATACCCAACAATTGTGGCCCCTCCCCCAGTCTGGGGGATTATCTCCGCAGCAGGGTCACCGTCTTTATTTATCCCTATAGGCATCTTACCGGTAATAGGAATGTCTTTAATATTATTAGTTTTACGAAAGACCTGCCGTAAGAACATATTAGAGCCTCGTCATTAAGTTGTGGGACTCTTGTTTGTGTATAGTGTGGACGCACATAGTCGATAAAACTGCGATAAGCCCAAAAGACAAAAAGAACCAAAGGAGAATACCTTTGTTGAAATCGGTAAAACCTCCAAGAATCATAGTCGCAAATAAATTACCTACACTGGCGAGTGACACTACTAACAGTTTATTAAAATTACTTGAAAATAATTTTAAAATTTGGTTGGAAGTCCGCACCAGAAAGGCCTTGAGGATGAGCCAAACTATACCAAAACTGAGTTTTGAGGGCACTACTTTACTAGAGTCTTCCTTCTCAGTGGTTTGGTCGGGTGGCGCCGTGGTTGTGTTGTCGTCCATCTTTAAGTTTCCTCGCTTTTAAGCCCAATATAACAATGGCCTGCCTAACATTGTTAGATTGCAACCTACCCCACATCTCCATTTGAGTACCAGTAAACTTGTCCTTAGAGAGGAAGGTCTTAATAAATTGGGCGTAGTCGATATTAGAGTCCATTCTCTTCTACCGTAAGTTCGGTTGTCGATTTGGCTTTCACGCGGGACAGGACTTCCTGAATAGCCAGAGGCATTCCGTTACTCACACCTCGAGCTACTGATTTCTCTACGAGTTCAGACAGTTCCTCCGGCTTGGCAGCACTCTCTTGGATTGTTTGAATAACTTTGGCTGTCTCCGAAGCAATAGACTTGGTCATACCCTGTACGATTTCTTGGGCCAAAGTCTTCATAAAGGCGGGATCGGTGATCTGAGCCAAATTCTGAAGGGTGTTTCCTACCTGTTCCTTAAGTTGTGCCTCCGCACCATCGGAGATATCCTTTTTAAAGATACCCAGGGCGGACTTTATCAGTTCTGTTAAGAACGTGAAAACCATCGGATTAGAGAAGAAAGCCTGAAAGTCGGGAGCCTTATCGGCTTGTTGTGGCACGTTAGCCATAGCAATTTCCCTCTGATATAGTAATAAAATAGACCAAATCCAGTATCTACTATATTTTATATAACGTAAAGTGGATTGTAAAGCACAAATTAAAAAACCAGTCTGTAGCAATAGACTGGTTCGCAAAGAAGCAACTAACTCTTATAGTATAGACTATCTGATAGCGAAAAGAAAGGATCGCTCCTTTCTCCCGGGATTGGGCCATCACGCCCGGCCGGCACCTCTTTCCCCTTACACAGCGTGTCCGGCTCCCTGGCCATTAAACTGTGCTTCACCTACGTCTAGGGTCGGGGCTCTATCTGGCGGATACTCCTTCACTCGTCAGTGAGGCCGTTCTGTCTATACACTCTACTGGGCCAACAGAACCGATCCGAACACCCAGGAGAGAAGCGGCACAGAGGGTTACCTGAAAGTACCCTAGTAGTCTAGATGAGGCTCAGCCGCTCGTCTGAGACACTCACCTGCTAATAGGTCTTTCCTATCAGCACTTTATTCTCACACAAAAACATCTCAGAAATTAACCCCCATTAAACCATTCGTGCAGACGGTTATAAACAAATTCATCATAACGATAACTAATAACTTCTTTACGGCTGTATTTCGACTTATCCTTAAACGGCTCCGAGTGTTCCCGGTTCTGAGATCCGTGTAATCCAAGCTTCTTAAGAGTTCTACCAATCATGCACGGAGTTTTACTCAACAGATCTCCTAATTGAGTTGGGGTGTATAGGAGCCTCTCCATTTTGGGGAGAAGAGCGCGTGCGCATGTAGTACCGGCTAATTCTGCTGCATGCGCTTTGGCAATTAATGCTGACGACTCTGCCCCCGCCCTTAGTAACCAATCAGCGTAACTGTTGCAAACTTTAATTTGTTCCAGTAACAAAGCAGAATTATCTAATTTCTCTACTAGTAATTGTTTTGCCACCTTCTCCATTTGAAGAACATAGTCTCTAAATTGCTTCCCTCTACTCGCACCCTCCATCAGTGCCCAATGGCTGGCCATGTGTACTGTTATCCAGTATTCAACCCTGGGCTTTCCCGGCCCAGAATATTTAACAATATTGTTAAATATTCCAAAATCCTCTCCCTCAACGGCTTGCGATTGACCAACCTTATAGGCTACCCAATTCCCAAACTGTCGTTTACTTCCAAGAAACTCCCAAAGATCTCGAGCAGAAACAACCTCCAGCTGTTCCCCGTCGATTACCTTCTTTTGAATCTGTATTAAATATTGCATAGCCTCACCTTATATGTGTACATCTTTACAACTACCAGACAGGTGTCTGCACATACTTATACTACTTATCTTCTAATTTCCCCTTGCCAGAGCTTGTATCATTATAGTAATGGCTATAATGTTCGGTTAGGAAGGTGTCTAAGGCCTGCCTAACCATTTCTGAAAATTGGATTGCTTGCTCACCGGCGGCTCTGTGTAGTTTACGCCATTGCTCCTCCGTAATATTAATGTTTACCCTTTTCCAGGACATACAGTAATCTCCTTATAGGTTATAATACACTATATAGTACTACGTGTCAATACAAAAATAAAATTTAATCCCACCCTTTTCTCGTTTCATAATATTATGAAATGAACCAAAGTCTTCTCCCTCAACAGCTTGTGACTATCTGGCTCTATTAGACACCCAATCGGTGTTATCCCCACGCGTGTGGATAAGTTTTAGCTAAAGAATACCAACCCCAACAAACTCAAAGCATCCCCACATGTGTGGGAAGTGCCAAGTCGTACTAGAGGCTGCGCAACGGTTCCACAAACCCTCCTCACGCGTGTGAAGGACATTTTAGTCAACTCGACAAAGCGCTATCCGCTGTCGAACCATCCTCACGCGTGTGAGGGACATCCTAAATAAGTATAGGTAGTAACGGCAATCCTCGGACCATCCCCACGCGTATGGGGGGAGTAGCCCAATCTCACATATAACCATTTATTTCTCGAGTCATCCCCACGCGTGTGGGGGACATTTCATTAGAATTCTCAGGCCGTTGTTTCGACTCGGAACCATCCCCACGAGTGTGGGGAATACTTCTATATAAACCTTACCCCTCCATCTTCTGAAATCTGACAAACACATCTACTAGGCATCCTATGAAGAGCTATTAGCTCTCTTCTAATCCCAGCGTCAGCCTCAGGTAGATCACCTTTTACTTTATCGTACAACTTCTTCAATTTACTAGAGAGCGGAACCAATTTACATTTAGTCTTAGCGGCTACCATATGCCCGGGAAGAATATCAAACAAAGACTCACCCTTATTGAAGAACACTATCTCAGGGTACTTCTCGCCCTCTGGTAGCAAGCAAATATTATCATGAGCTATCCCTATTACCTTATAAAGTCTACACTCCTCCATCAACACGCCTCCGACAAATTGTAAACTCCTCTAGCGATATCTTTCGCCGCCTCTCCAGCAAACTCTTGCAGTTGTTGCTCTAAAAGGTCGCAAGCACGCTTCTGCCTATTGACATACCGACGAAGTTTCGCTATTGCACGATACACCTTTTGTTCGAATCTCTGCCTAGTAGCACCCCCTATTTCATCAGTAATCTCCTGGTAAGTCTTACCATAAGCTCTCATCAGTAGAAGAGCTTTATCCTCATCCGCTAACAAATCGCCACACTGGTCTAGCAACTCTACAATAATTTTAATAGCCTTTCTCTTCCTAGTATTATCTAACCTAGGTATTAATTTTAATGCTTCTGCTCCTCGTATATGAGTATATCTTCCACTTTGTAAAGACATAGCGGAGATCTCTCTAGCCTTCTTTTCAGTATACTTAGTATAACACCCCCTAAACTTCCAGAACAAGTAAGTAGAAAACTTAGTCCCTCGAGTAGTATCATAAGATAGAATAGCATTGGCATACGCGATACGCAACATCTGTAAAAAGTCAGGATCGACTATTTTAGCCTTTTCGTAGTAGTAATATACTAGCATCCCATGATTCTTAGCATAAAGCGCACTAAACGCCTCTTCATCTTTAGCTTGTGCTAAAAGAAACAGTTCTTTATCTTCCAAAGCTTCCCTCCTAAAAAGCTTCGAGCCCTCGAAGGAGGTAATGCTCGAAGCTTGCCAAACACAAACTTAGTCGTCATCCTCGTAAAGAGGATCCACATATTTCCGTTCCCAGGCGTGCCACCACCACACGAGGTACTCTATCTCTACCAGTGTGATTGGTATAGGTGTAACAGTGCCAGGTACACGCCATTCTATTATTAACTCCCCAGAGTAATCAATCCACATGGGGGAATCTTTTAAACTATCACTTAATAAAAGGCCCTCTTTAAAGGCTCTAACATATAGCAAATGTTGAGAACCAGGTTCCCACATTATTGTATGAGGGACCTCCTCCACTTCCACTTTGGCACCTCCCTGTGAGTCGCGGCAAATAGCCTATCGGCATGACAAGAGAAACAACCTTCATCATTACACACTACACACCCTGGAAGAAATTGGTCGCACTCTCTCCTGCCGCACTGGGGACAACATTCCCCGTCTTTAACCTGCTCCAAGACTGGCACACCGTTACCCCTGCTATGCAGAGGATTTCTGCAAATCCACACCATTAGTTCTCTCCCCTATCTTATCAGACTTTTGAATGCCTTATAACTGACTTCGTCTTCTTTAACTGCCTCCTCAAACTCTTGTATAGCTGTCTTCATGGACACATATAGTTTACTTACTACCCTCATAAAAGGCAGCCCCTCTTCTATCTTGCAAGAGGCATACTCATCTAACAAGGCAGTAAGCCTACCTCCGAACGAAGCATCAACCTTATCCTCAACCTCTACCTCTACAAGAACTCCCTCATTGGATAGTCTGGGAGCGTACATACTCTTTAAAAAGGCTAGCATCTCCGCAGCATTCTTTTTTGTAGTAAGTAGGGTTTGGGTCTTCCCTCTAAGTTCTTCCAACCCCCCAACGACCTCTGATACCTCAACAAAGTGAGAAGTACGCAACTTACGGAGCAAAGAAGAGGTGAGCTTAGCATCTACCGCGATAAACTCACAGAGATGTAAAATCTGTGAGCGTTCTTTAAGCTCCTTACAGACGTGTAAGTTTGCTCTTCTCCTAGCGGGATAGAGTCTTTTGACAAGGTCTATGCCGGAAAGGTAATACTCTTCCTCTTCGGTATCGTAGACCTCGACATAGGTTACCCCACTTGGGAATCGTCTTATAGATATCTCATGCATCTTGCCCTCCAATACATAAAGAAATAGGAACCGCAGCACTCCACGTATACTGTGGTTCCTACTTAGCTACAACGCTATAACACATTATTATAACACTTAGACCACTAGAACTTAATCTCATATGAAATACTACAAAGCATAGTCTCATCATCCTTAAGAGTTAAATGCAGAGTGTCGGTCTTACCCAGTCCTAATAAAGCTTCAGCTAATTGCTGTACCTCCCCCATAATAGACTCTAGAGTAATATCTTTTCGCCCGTGCATCTTCTCCCATACAAAGTTCTGTAGTTTGTCTTTGACCGTATTAGACATGTGATGTACTCCTTAATGGGTAAAAAGAACCCCTCCAGAGAGGTGGAGGGACCCGTGTTACCAGCCCCACGCCCACTGTAAACAGTCGGCGTAGTAGCCCCCGCGTGCTTTAAGGGTTGTTTCCTTGTGTTCTTGAACCAAAGCCCAGTCACTGGGCTTTGCTTCTCCAGCATCCAAACGGTGTAAAGCGTCCAGATATAGGACGGCCTGGGCGCCGTCCCTCATGGGGTGGACACCAGTTAGCTCTACTATTTCGTAAAGCTCTGGCTGCCAGATTTGACTTCCGCGCCACTCTATGAGAGCACGGAAATTAATGCTCTCCGGGAAATCCCGGAAAGCCGTCGCCAAGGGCCCATACCAATACATCAGCCGAGACTCTATCTCGACTGTGTACTCAAAGGCCAGCCCAGTTAAGGCCTGGCGGGCCATGCGAGTAGTACCCGCAATTATAGAGTCCATCTTCGGAAGCTTCCACTCCCGGGTAGAAACTTCAGCCTCTTGCTGGATCGAATCCCGAGTAGAAACTTCAGCCTCTTGCTGGATCAAATCCCGAGTAGAAACTTCAGCCTCTTGCTGGATCGAGAGCCAAACCAGGCCGGCGAGTGTGGGAGCCCCCACTCATTCTGTGAGTGGGAGTTCGTACACCGTAGTGATCTTGGGGCAGGTCCCCATGATATTACCTCGGTGTTCGATACTAAAGCAGAAGCTCAGCACTTCTGCGATACCTACTTCGAGTAACCAGGGGGTTTCTTCGGCCAGCCTCCAGATGGCCAAGTCGGGTGGATAGGTGCCACCTACTAGTTCATAAGAACTAGGACTGTCGTGAGACAGGGGCTTCATGAAGGAGAACTACCTAGCAAACTAAATAATGAATGATTATGTATGTTTATGAATAAAGAATTCATTTTTGTAGAATCACTAGTACCGTGGGTTACACGGGATTTTCAAGCCTGTGGACATGGAAGCGCTGATCATATTTTCGGATTTGATGAAACTACTGTGGTTGAAGCAGGAACCGGAAACGCGCATTCGTGCGCACTTTTTGGATAGCAGGCAGTGTACGAACAAGTAAGAAGCCTACAAGGCTTTCTTTTAGCCCTTAATTATTACCCTGCTTTGTGTGAGAGTAATACGAAGGAGGGTAACCATGGTTACTAAATTCACTGGGGCCCAAGTGTCTCTGCACCCCGGCACTGAAGGCCCTGTAGAGGTATCTTTTGTTTTAGGTATGCTCTATCATTCTCGCAAGTTTGACTCTGTCGAGGAAGCACGTAAGTTTATAGACGAGTTTAGACTAAGAGCAAGCCTAAAACCTTATGGTGCGTTAGAAGAACGCACCTATAGGGTCTATAGGGGTTGATAGCTAAAAAAGAGAAGCGTCGTGCTTCTCTTTAGCTATTGGGGCGTATGATAGGTACTCACGTGTGTGAGAGATATTTTCCATAGAGCAGGGATTCCCCCCGTAAAGAACGAGTCATACCCACGTGTGTGAGTAATACACTCATTTGTGGAATCGCCATTTACTCTCCTCCGGTAAATCCCCACGTGTGTGGGAATACGCGCCAGTATGCGGTACTCTGTTCATCGCCCTGCGAACCATCCCCACGGGTGTGGGAGTAAGGGATACCCCTCTGGCAGTATGGTTTCCGGGTGCGGGATATACCTACGTATGTAGTAACTGCATACCGATACAAAACCATCATTGTCCAGGCCCATACCCACGTATACAAGTAGACCGCATACTAGAATACAAATAGCGCCCAGAATTCAGAGCCATACCCACGTGTGTGAGGAATACACTCATTTGTGGAATCGCCATTTACTCTCCTCCGGTAAATCCCCACGCGTGTGGGACTCGTACTTTGCGGTAGAAATTTACACTCAGCGCTCGAATCATCCCCACGTGTGTGGGAACTGCAAAGGGTGCTTCCGAATGTTCATCTAGTCCAGGATCATCCCCACGGGTGTGGGAGTAATGGGTACCACTCTAGCAATGTCGTTTCTGGGTGTGGGCCATCCCCACGTGTGTGGGAATGAGCGTCGGAAGCTGTGTTTTATGGTATTACACTCCGGACCATCCCCACGTGTGTGGGGATGAGGCTCGTATTACCGCAGTTCGACTTCGGAGATCCCACGGAGTTGGTACTCCCTTGTAAGGAAGTCTATGGGGACATCCGGGAGAGTGTCGGTTTGTTCCTCAAAGGAGGAAGCTTCCTCCACCATTCTAACTGCAAGCAGTCCTGTTTGGGCTGTTAAAGTATTAAGCGCGATCTCCCTGTATGGGTAGCGCCCTTGGTAGATCGGAGAGGCTGGAATGCAACACTTCCGACCAAACCATACCCCCCATTTGGGGTCCAGCAGAGCGCTTTCACACTCATCAATCACCCTGCTATCTCCGTCTAGTACCACAACAAACTTATAGTCTGCTAGATACTCCCGGTAGGTCACTGCAGGCAGCCGAGTGTTCCCGTTGGCCTTTCGAGGGATACAATCCGCCTGGGTATTAGAGTCATACCCTGCACCGACTGTTTGATAATCGGTAATCAACTTACCAGTCTGCAGGGTGTATGTGGTCATCCTAAGCGAGGCTACTTCGGCTATCCTCGCCCTGTCATCCTTGGCCACCCCCATGGCTGCACATAGTAACCCTACAACACCGCTCTTGGTAGGGTATGCCCGGGTACTCCTCCGATCAAAACGGCTGAAGTACCCCCAGGATTGCATAGGGGCATCCATTAGCATTGCTAAGCAGTCTTTATATACCACTTAGCAGCTCCTTGACAAAATCATCAAGAGTGACGTCGGGGATCGCGACGTCAACATCGATGGGTAACCCGAACGTCCCGAAGATGTCGTCTTTATGGGACAATATCGCCTTAATGGACGGCTCTACGAAACCGTCCCGAGAAGGGCGCACGGGACGTTCAAACGCGTTTGCCAGGCAAAGAGGCTGCCCGACTCTCTGAAGCCCCAAAACGTAGGAAGGTAGGGTGTGACCGAACATCGACCATCGGCGAGCCCCGGGAACGGCCATTATGCATGACCGAATGAAGGTGCCCAGAATCACCTTCAACTCATCTGGGGTCAGATGACCCAGATGATCCTTATCCTTGAGGAGGTCAACATTGACCCCCACGTAGCGGTAGTAACAGGAGGCATTAAACTCCAGCACTCCCAGATGGCCTCCTCCAAGCTCATCCTGGGGTTGCTCATCATCGACCGCCGTAAAGAAGTCTATCTCGTTACCAACCTTGTGAGTTGACAACGAGTGACTAAACATAGCAGCCCCCTCCAGCGTAAGGCTGGGGTCATTGGCCACCATGCGAGCGCAGAGTGCGATATCGGCGAAATCTTTTACCTTCGCCTTGCCCTTCTGGACTTTCACAGCAGCAGCGACGTCTCCTTTGGCCTTTTGGGCCGTAAGGGCCGCCTTGAGGATATTCTCCCTTTCTTTCGGAGAGAAGTAGAACAGAGTCTTCGTCTGAAAGTCTCCATTCTTCCCTACCTCTTTAGGGGAGAACAACGCAGAGCCAATGGCCTTGGCCAAAGCCTCGGCTTCCTTTTTCTTCATGCCGTGAGTATTTTCCAACTCATCGGCAATCCCGGTCACAAAGTACCGGGTGCGCCTCCCTTGAAAGAATTTCCCATTTTCCGGGTTCTCCCTGAGCATGAGACGTATGGCCCGCTTCCAGCTTTGGCTGGATACCCGGGCTCTATTACATCCGCCGAAAACGCCCGACTTGGGCGCCCCGACATCGTCTCTATTGAGACAAGTCACAGGAAATGACTGCAACATGTGCAGTTCAATTAATTTCATCACACCCCTCCTTTCGCCGGCTGCAACACCAGCATACCAAACCCAAAGGCCTTGGCAGTGCCAATGCCTTTCTCAAATGTTTTCTTAAACAGGCCGTGGTTAACGACCCGTAAGATACCTCTAAAGTCTACCTGGCTATGACTGCCAGGTTTCCCCCGCTTACGGAAGGCCTGCATTACAGGGTGGGATACCTCTAGGTATTCTAGGGCGAACCCACCTTGTTCAGCCTTGCGTTTCATCCATTGGCGCAATTCATACGGATCCGTAATGGATCGGCGGAGCCCGTTCTTGCGGCGGTTTCCAGCTTCGTCCCGCACAACCTGTTTGACCGTCGGGTTGGCCTTCAACTGAAACATGTACCGACCATGCTCCAGAAAGGCATCTCCTACCTGTTTTGTCTTCCATTGTCCCCACTTAAGAGGTGTGGGGGTATCCGGGGATAGTATTAACACTACTGTACACCCCGGCTTCCTATCAATACGGGTCAGGAAGTCTCGATTAGAGTCTTCCTTTCCAGGAAAGGCTTTCCATATTCTCTGATGCCATATATAGGCATCTGAGTAGAACCGAGCAGCCGTCTTGTTATCGACGACGACCTGGGTTAGGTACCTCATATATCCTCCTCCTTCTTGTTGGGCGTAGTCCAGTACGCACCAGCCCACTGGAGCTTCGTCAGCTCACCCCAGTACCAGAGATCCTTGAATAGCTGCCTATAGTTGACAGCCTGTATATTGCGCGTACGCGCAGCGGCATGAATAACCCCGGGGAGGAACTCGCATACCTCCGGAGCGTGGTCGCACTCTAGCACCCGGCGGAAACGCTGGTCAAAAGTAGCCAGTCCTTCCTGACTACCCTTGCCGTCAACCACACCACGAAGAGTATCCCCAATGTTACCCTTGTCAATAACACAGGGGTGCTTCGCGTAAGTCCCCATTACTACAGCGTATATACCGCGTTCCCTGGGGTTCTCCAATCGGCATCCGGCCCTGGCCATATGTGGCCACGCACGGGATTGCGTAGCCTCACTAAGGCCCCTTTTGAGGTGGGCCATTACAGCCCTGTCCTCTTTATGTTTCTCGAGAAAGTTAATAACTTTCTCTATTTTTTGGTCTAAATTGACCACTTTAATCCCCTTTCTTAAAGTGAGAGAGCCAAAGTTTCTTCCTCCCTTTGGCGAAGGCTTCTATTTGCCTTGCATTAGCTACAGGGCAAGCACCCCTGTAAGCCTCCCGCATAGTGTTACGCAAGGCCTCATACCAGTCTTTTAGTGACAACCCGGGATCCAGGGCTGCCTCTAACAGCACATGGTATCCTGAACTAAGAGCGGACCAGTAACAACTCTTGGCCCTCTCGAAGAAAGCTTTCGTGCGGGGCTTACCTACATTCATCTGCCCTCCGTAGGTATATACCGCTGAGCAAAGGGACTTCTCCCCTTCGTTCGCCTTTTCTACTCCCAGTCGATATCTGGCAATATCGACATTAGTGAACTGACTGGCATCCGTCAGCTTAAAAGTCCACTCGGCCATGTCAATATACTTCGACCGATCGCGGACTTGTCCACCTACCCAAAATGCTAGAGGTCCATTGACTTTTGCGTTCAGGTGCTCCAACGCCAATGTACCTCCCTTTCCATCTACTCTATTAGAAGAGAGGATGGCGGCAAGGTCTCTCCAAGGATGTTGTGCCAAGTTAGTGCTCACATATCTTGGGGTATTGTCTTTCCCAACCTCGATTATAGTCGCAGTGGGTATACGACTATCAGGCATAGGGGGGTAATATAGACCGTCGCACAAAGTGCAGGTCTTTTTGCCCTCCTCGAGCAGAATAGCCCTAGTTAAAGGAACCAACCGTCCCAGGTACGAGGTAGTAAGCTGCTTGACAGCCTTACTAGTCTGGGAAGTAGGGAAGTCATCCCAAAGCGGCTTACCCCAGGAGGAATTAGGGAGCACGCTGATCTGCTCCTTCGTTATAAGGTTCAGGTAGAGTGTGTCGAGCATACTCTTGCCCTTAAGCACAGTATGTAGAGCTGACACTGTGATGCAAGGAGCATCCTTTGACATGCCCGGATTCTTAGGCGACGTCTGCTGACCTGCCCAATATGTAACCCCTATAGTGCCCCCTGTAGAGAAACACTGATAGGTTAACAGATTCAACGTCAACCACGCGTCACTGTGGTCGCGCCCTTCCGGGCAGGCCGCTTGATCGAAAAGCGTGTGGTTATTACCAGCACGCAGGGTAAAACACAACTTATCACAAGTTGCGTTGTGCTTATGCTTAAGTCCTCCTACCTGTAAGAAGGGGGCTTTGCCATAGAGTTCGAATAGCTCTACCCTCGTACTGAGATAGTCTATCGACATGGGTACAATGTCCTCCTTACACTGTTCCCAGTCAGCTTCATCATCAGGCCCATCTAAGGCAGCCTGCGTTATACACAGAAATAGTCTCATAAGTGAGACTCTCTGCGGAGGTGAGACTGACAAATCTCTAATTTCATGGGCCTTAGAGTAGAACTTTTCCAGGCCAACTTGGTTTGCGCTCCCGTCGTCCATAACAACGGGGATCCACGGGTCCAAGATCAAGTTCACGTTGGTCCTCCTTTTACTAAAGAATCCCCACAGGTGTGGGGAAGATTGTGCGTAGCCTAACTGAGTATTTGGTATAAAGGGTCACCCCTACGTGTGTAGGGAGTAACTTTTGGGTGGGATAAAAGCAGACCTGAATGCCGGAGTATACCTACGTGTGTAGGCTCTATCTATTTAGCATATACAGGAATCCGGCAAGCCGAAACACCCCCACGCGTGTAGGGGATACTGTTGAACTCAGCGCGATGTCGATAAGAACGTCAGAACCATCCCCACGTGTATGAGGAATACCCAACTCCACGCGGTGTGTAAAACTCTCCGGCCGAAACATCCCCACGTGTGTAGGGGAGAGGTACTATTTCCGCTAAGACAGATTCCGACTCGAACCATCCCCACGCGTGTGGGGGATACCGGACTATTTATATATAACTGTCATGACTGGGCCATCCCCACACGTGTGGGAGTAAGCCCCGGGCCTGCCTGACAAGGGCCAGCGAGGGCGGACCATCCCCACGGGTGTGGGAGTAAGGGTAAGTGACAATTTTCAATCGAGCCGAAGTCAGAACCATCCCCATGCGTGTGGGGGATACGAATTCCTCACAAATTAATTTTTACTCTCACCTGAACCATCCCCACGCGTGTGGGGGATACCGATAAATGCTGTAATTGCACCTCACGTACGACGAACCATCCCCACGCGTGTGGGGGATACAGGTAATGAATGGCAGATCGCAGATTAATTTCCGAACCATCCCCACGCGTGTGGGGGATACTAATTTTCGAGAATTTCTTTCGGTTCGATTGTCGGACCATCCCCACGTGTGTGGGATACTTTACCTATAACTAAAAGAAAGCCTTCACTCCTCAACTGTAATAATCACCATCACAGAGTGAAGGTTTAACCCCTTTAAGACATCTTATTATAACAATAACTAGTCAGAAAATGAGTGTATGCTGATTTAGGGTATCACTACGCACACTAACATACTCTATACCAGCGGCTAATCCCTAAAAATAAGCCTCCGCTCAGCAATAACCAACGTGTAAAGGATCAGCAAGGAACAGGAGGCTTAAAACGAATGACTAGTCTCTAAATCTCACTAACGCAGGTTGAAATTCTTCCTCGCAATCAACTAGGACTTCGATACGAGTAAGGAACGTAGCACCTTCGTGCTCGCACCCCTCAGACTCACAAGTTAGGTTACCTTAGTTGGCAGGTACCAGCGGGCTAGTACATCCCGGACACAAAATAATTAACTCCATACTCTACTCCTTTTGTTTTAAAAGATACTTATTATTGACAACCTTAAAACTAAGTCTTCCTCCCTTTAGGCATTGACTAATCGCTTCGATTTGAGGGCGAACAACAATTCCTTCACGCTGTTTACCGCTCTCATAGAGACCTTCGGCCTTGTCTAAAAGAGTAGGTAAGTCGTACTCAAAGGAGTCACCTATCTCCACCACTTTTACAGTTTGCAGCTCCATGCGTTCACAGAATTCTACAAACTCTTTAAAGTTTAGATACCGTCCAGTGTCGATGCAATAGACATTGAAAACAAACAGGTCTACAGCAGGTAGGTTGAGTCTATTCTTCTGAATCCCAGGTCCCGCTACTTCGCCCTGTATAGCGTAGTCACACGCGCACTCAGCTAACTTCTCTAATACAGAATACCTCTTAGCAGCCTGCCAGAAATGACTCTTAGGGCCATCCTTCTTAGCCCACTTGCGACTACATACCAGACCTTCGCCTTGCTTATAGGAGATAGTGCAGCTAGTGCCATCTACTTTCTCTGTGATATAATAAGGCCTACCACGTAGCTCGTCAAGCAGCTTAGGGGCAGACTGAATACGTTGCTCATCGGTCTTTGGAACGTAACTGGGGAAGTCGCCTACTATATCAGTAGGAATCTGCTTAACCCTGTTAGGGCCTCCCGACATGCGCTCTCTAAAAGCACTATACTTCTCTACCTCAAGAGTCTCAGTGACGTCCAGTCCCTCCTCAGGGACAATGTCCCCCGGTAGGATCTCCAAGCCAAAGCAGATCCCCTGGCTGAGGCATCCTTTAAGTCGTACAGTTTTGATACGGTACTTCTTAGATCTTAGGAACTCAAACTCAGGTTTCTCAGGCAACTTGCTATCTATCTCGCAATAGACACACAAGTCTCCAGGCTTGAATTGCCCTTTCTTAACAACTACCTGCCAGCCAAGAACATTAGCTAACTCTATAGAGTCCGCCCCTTCAATTGGTTCTATTTTATGGATCACTTGCACGGAAGCAAGGTTCCTTATTCTTTCTTCGGGCATAACTTCTCCTTGTAAATAATTTTAGGATACACACCTTCTAGCGCATACCCCTCTTTACAGCATGGGCACTGGTGTCAGTGCTTGCTAGCCTCGGAGCCATCGTAACGAAGCTCTTTGTTGCATTCGTCGCAGCATACCCGTCTCCGGTAAGGAGTAAGTTTTGTTTCCGTGTAAATTATACCTTCATACTCGTTCATCTTGGATACTCCCTCAAATTAACATATGCAGGCCTAATCTTCATAATGCCCAATACCTCCCTAACACAGCCGTGCACGACTCCTTCCTTAGCCGCTTTAAATATACTAACATCGGCCCCTGTATGGGTCTCCTCCTTCAGAGCCAACACCATGTGAAGGGCTGTCTCTATTCTCGCTATCAACCATTCCTCCTGATCAGGAGTGGCCTGCGGAAGACTACTAGTTGTATCGGCGCCAGTAGTATACTCGTCATAACTAACCTCTAGTTTAGATTCACTCATACTGTACTCCATCTAAAGAATCCCTTAATTCCCAGCACGCGTTCCATGCATCGCGCATCTGTTGAACGTGGAATACGCCTACCTGACCAGTAGGCTTCATATAGTTCTTACGCCACTTCTCAAATTCTTTGGCACAGTCCGGAAGTTCATCCGAACTTAGCTCTTCCTTTTGACAGGCCAAACACCTATACTTCCAATACTTTCTACCTGTCGTTGCTCCGATTATTCCACCGCACTCACATCTGCTAAAGCTGACATAGTGTTCAGTTTTGCACCGAGGGCACTGTATGGTATGGCTATACTTACCAATAGAAAGAACGCATCGGCAACTCAAACATCTATTCTTTATTACCATGCTGGTCCCCTAGTCTAGTTTCCCGAGTTCTCGCTCTATACTCGCCCCAACACGCCTGTAAAAAGGGAATGAGACGGATAAAGTATAAATCCCTGGCATAGTTCTTTTGCTCCCAACTATAACTAGACTGACAGTCATCAAAGTGTAAAGGCTCCACCTCTACAATCTCCAATATGTCATCCTCCACATCGGAGTTACCAAAAGGTCTTTTCGGATTTAACCCGATTGACCCGAATTCACAATCTGTATCTATCTCTAAGTTCTCGAAAAAGGCATCTCCCAGTTTAAACAGTGATGTGTTATCTTTAGTGTTCAGAAGATATGCATCCACCTCTTCTTTTGGGAGACGCCTCTCTAAATGTGACCCGCATATAACACACCGTACCCCTGTAAACTTGGTAGGGGACAGATCATCTATCATAGATGTATTACAACTCTTGCAAAGAGCGTAGGTCTCAGTCCCATCCAGCAGATCCGGGTACATCTCACTTAGTCTTTTTGGCATTTTTGATTCTCCTTATATGATTCTTTAGTTCGTCGAGTACGAAGGGTTTGTAGCGATAGCCTGTAGTCTCTTGCCACCCGTGCCCGTTATCGTACCCTCCTTTGTATGGCTCACTCCAAACATTAGTAGGGTCCTGCTTGGCATGACGATTGATTTTCTGTAAAAGCTTACCGACTTGCTGTGGGCTAGTCCCCAACTCTTTAGCCATTTCTTTAGGAGTTAAATAATCGCACTCTAGTCTAGGTAAAAAGGCTCTGGCCATGTATAATCCTACTATTTCCGCTGCATGCGCCCTAACAATAAGAGCTGAAACACACTCCCCTTGCAGCTCCAGAGCACGGGCAAACGCCGTGTACGTCTGTATCTTTAGCGAACGAGGTATAGCCTCCATCTCTATGGAGGATGGGAATGCTCCACGCTTAACAGCTAAATAAATCTCATGAACCTCTTCAATAAGAGTTAAAGCAACGGGCTTCTTACAAAAAGCAAGTAAGCGTAAAGCACCTAACTCACTAAAGATGAGTACATTGTTATACTCTTGGTTTCCCACTCTAAGGGTAACTCTAGTATAGTGCTTGCCTTCTTCGAAAGCCTCTGTATGCTTGTTGAACAAGGCTTTTACGTTTTTGCTAGGATTAATGTACCCTATATGTCTACCTAATTCACTAGCAGTGATCCATATGCCTTTTAGAGCGTTAGGGGCCTCCACTACCTGTCAATCGTTTATACTTAAAACTTCCATATTCACCTCAAAAGATATATACAATCACACAGACCTTTCTAAGGGCTGTGCTAATATACACTTATTTTACAAGTAGTTAAACTAATACTGCGCATAGACTTACATTTTACCCTTGCCATCTCCCTCCGATCTAGTATACTTACTTTGTAATAACTTATGTTCTTTGGTGAGGGCATCCACAGCCCTCCTCATTAATTCTGAAACACTCAATTCCGTTTCTCCGGATAACTCCTTCAATTCCCTCACTTGTTTATTAGTGAGATACACATTTATAAGTTTCATCTTGGCTTTACGCATGTATAAAGTATACCTCCGACTTGATATTCTGCCAACCCCTAAATAAAATCATTTATTCCGTCTGCACTCCTTTGTATAATAGTATGGATAGTTAAGTTTAAGGTAGGCCTCACTAGCCTGCCTAATTACTTTAGAAACGCTGATAACTTCTTCCCCTGCCGCCTTGCGCAGTCCCATCCAGCAGATCCGGGTACATCTCACTTAGTCTTTTTGGCATTTTTGATTCTCCTTTAGTAGCAGAATACACAAAATAAAGCGCCCCCACGTGTGTGGGATATGAAATGGTTTTCCGTAACTGTGAGGAGGACACCGAACCATCCCCACGTATGTGGGATACTAAACCGGCCGTTGTTTCATCTTCGGGGTCGCCACGAACCATCCCCACGCGTGTGGGGGATACGAAACCCTGTAACCAAGCGCGTTTGGCTAGGACGAACCACCCCCACAGGTATGTGGGATACTGTAAACTGTAACAGTAAAAAGAAACTCCGCGAGCCAGGGCTAACCCGCGGAGTATAGTGCGTTTTGTGTGACATACAGAATTGAAAGATGGATGTGTTTTCGTAATTAGTATACGAGATAACTCGTTATTTGTCAATCACCTTCTACAAAAAAGGCTGTTGCTACCACAGCGATAACAAATAACACTAAATAGATGGTACATCTATTGATCGGCATCCAAGATAAACGGTGTACCTGACATCAAAGTACCAAGCCTCGCCTTTTTCTTGTTCTGCTCTTCCCAGATATCTTTAGATGGTACCGAAGTGTCACACGTTGTCTTTATGTTCCACTCCTTCTCTTCTTCTGCTTCGGGTTCCTCTTCCTTCTCCGGTTCTTCTTCCTCCAGCTCGCTATACTTAGCACCGCCGTGGCGGTGCTTATTGCTACTGCTGGTTATTCCACTCGTCTATTACAGGACCGGGTTTCCATTGAAGATACCAATCACGATGGTGGTTATGATCTCCGATGTACGCTGCCATACGGCAGAATGGCATTCCTAGTGTAGTAGGGTTCCAATGCCCTAAGTTGTCCTTCTTCTGCCAGCCGATACTGGCTAGAAACCGGTTCACGCTTACTGCGGTTGTCCCCAAGAACTCTGCAATGTCGGTAATATCTTGGTACTCCAGGGGATCCTCATCTACCAAGAATTGAGAAAACTTCACCAAGGGCTTGATATCAAACCCTGTAGCGATACGGACATACTCAATGGTTTCGATAAGGGAATCTCCGGGCGTTAACCCTAAAGAGTTAAACGTACCAATACAGTCCTCTACCATCCATCTAAGTCGGTGTATAGGGAATACCTCCTCCTTCCGGAACTTAGAAGAGTCCTGTTCCCACACAGACTTCTGAGTACCTTGGGCGTGAGACGGTTTGTCCCCCAGACTGTCTACTTCGATACCGTCTACCACATCTACACCCTCGATGACCGGTTTCTCGTCGACAACGACTCCCACAGCCTCATCACCTTCACCTGCTTTCTCAAGAACCGCACCCTCTTCCCCGTCCTCGGGCATGGTAATCTTCACAGCATCCCCTAACTCTAGCTGGCACCAGGGTTCGTTGGCTCTGGAGAGCTTCATAAACATCTTGGATAAGGCATTAGAGTTGGGACGTTTGCTAAGGGAGCAAAGCACACTCGCCCCAAATAAGGAGAACCAACGCTCTGCCTTGTAGCTGCCGGGCGTAAAGCACACGATTGTGCAGTCTTCGTTAAAGGCCGACCGGTTGTTCTCAAATAACCGAGTCACACTATCTCGGGGACTCTTGTACCCCAGTACTTCCCCCAACTCTGTAGCAGAGGTCCAATACCCCAAAGGGTATTCCTCAGGGGCAAGCTTGCAAAAATGTGTATCGTACGCAGGAATCTCTAAACGCCCTTCATGCGTAAGTACGCCATCCTCTATAGTAAAAGGTCTGTCTAAATTCATTTAGTTCTCCTATAATAGACTGCTCCATAAAACTATGAATTTGGGCAGAATTAATCATTTATTTCTCCCAATACATACCGAATCTCTTTTATTTTAGTATTTACGGAGGCCTCTAACTCTTTAAGTAAAATGAGTATTGTGGTTGTCCGCATCCTCTCTGTAGCAGCTCCCACAAGTTTGCGCACTTCTTTAAGAGTTGCCTCAGCGGTAAGGTTATTTATTACCTTACCCGGTTTATCACTATACCAAAAATGCAAATCCGGGGAAGCTGCCCACTCGGGAAATTTAGAGTGTATGTTCAGTAAGTCTAACACCCTACTCTCGTTAATAAACACGTCTGCTCTAACGTAACAAACCAGGCCACTAGTAACGTAATCCTTTATATCCTGATCACAAACTACATTAGGATTAGTAAGAAACTTCCTATGGTTCTCAAGTCGTAGCTTACTCACAGGTATGCGCCGACGCAAAGTAGAATAGCTACACACTATCTCCCGTTCATTAAGAAGAGCGTAGTACACATCTTTCAGGCATAGCCACGCCGAGCCGGCAATATCAAGCCATACCGCCTTAATAGCCTCCCCACTATACCTCACAAGGCTAAACTTTATTGCCATCCGGCTCTCCTTTTACAAGTTTGCGAAGTGCTTTAGCTTGCTGCTGTATACTGCTTACTTCGTGTTCAATTTGCTTAACCATAGCAGTCAAAACATTTACTCTTTCCACCAAGTCGGTAGCTATTGCTTCGCAGTTAAACGTGAACTCTTTACGGACTTCCTTACTGAATAACTCCCGCAGAGTCTGGATGATCTCGTCTTCCCTTTTCTCCTGCATAACCTTAGGAGGATCCTGAACCCGCGACATGTCTCTGATCCATTCGAGAAATCTTCTTGGAAGCTTATCCAGGGTAGGAATGCTCCAGGCAAAGAAGCTTGTGTCTTTAGCGAAAAGAATAGGCTGTCCGGGGAAGATAGAGGACACACTACCCACAAAAGTTACTCCATCCTTGCGTAGATCATACCCTGATCTTAAAAGCAACCCGTCTTTAAATCCTCGGCGGTAGCTAGAGTACGATAGCACAAATTCCGAGTGAACTCTGCAAAGTGCGTCATAACAACGTCTGACACTAAAGTAGATACCACTTTCGCCTCCTAAGCGAATAATCCCCCAACCTCTGTAATCTACTCTGTCACAGGTTTTAATCATTGTATCCCCCTTCTAACTCGTCCATTAGTTCTACTGTATTGCGAAGAAGATCCTTATAAGAAGACTGGGCTTCGTCCAGTACACTCTTTAAATCACCCATATCGGTGAGAAGTGTTTTAAATTTTGCTTTTAAAGGCTTTAGACGCTCCCTAACCTCCTCATTTATAACAGCTCTGACTTTCAGAGCCACTTGCTCCACAGAGGAGTCTTTACTCGTAACCTCTAGTGTAGTATCCCCGTCTTTTTCTATCACAATATCAGTCGCCCCGAACTGCGACAGCCAATTCAGAAAGTCGGAACAAAGACGGCCTGGCTTGGTCCTTTCATAGTAAAAAAGGGCATCCAGACTAACATATGCGGTAGTGTGATAGCCGGATATCGCCAAAAATTCCTGACTAATGGTAGCACCGCCTCCTCGTAGTTCTTTCAAACTAAAAGTCCTAATATACGCTGCTGACAGACCCCTGCGAAAATTAGATAAACTGCCGATGTAATTTCGCAAAGAACCAACGAGTATAGCCTGGTAGATATCCCTCAAACAGAAGTAGGTAGTGTTACCAGTAATAACACGTACTGCTGCCTCGTAGTAGTTTATAACCTTACACTCCATCTTACCTCCTTTATAAAACAGCACTCCCCCGAGTGGGGGAGTACTTAGGTTGGAGAGCTCAGGCGGCGGCCTGATTTAATATCTCCTAAAAGGGACACTTAGTTCTTTGCCCGGCCTCTGATCTTACGGCCTTTAGGGGACGATCCGGTACCGCGGCTTCCAGTCTTTTTACCTTTGGGGGCTGCCCCGCCTCCGCTGCCACCGTAGAGGCGTCGTCTCTTACGGCCGGGGAACCAGTGCGAGGCATCGATAACTTCCCCGGTAAGGTCAGGGAATTTGTTGGTTAAATGCTCGAAGTAGCACTTAACGATGTCCCTGAAGGTATAAGCACGAAGCCGGCCAAGGTTTGCCGAGGTCCTTTTGTTTACGGATAGTACTAAGGTAGGCTCCTCTACTTCATAGAGATGGAGGAATCTTTTGCCCCCTTTCTCCACGAAGCCGGGGACAGAATACCTACTGGACATAGCACCCGTAGGCAGGAGAAGGGTGTACTCGAATACCGCGTTGCCAAACATACATTTGGCAAAGAGGGGGGAGATAACCTCGTCGATGTAGCCCTTGACGTCAACGATGAGGTTACGGATGTTTTTAGCCGGAACTGCGCTAAGGTCTAGTACTATGTAATCGTCGTACTCCTTGGCTTTTGCTTGGGATAATTTCATTTTTTTTATGTCCCTTTAGGTTAAATAAAAAATATGTTATAGTAGTCCGAATCTACGCATATCTGACTCGGACATCGAGTTGGACTCTTTTTTAACTATCGGCTTCTTGCGAGCCGATCTTTGCTTCTTAGGGGGAACCTTAAGAAGCCCTCTTGTTAGCTTCTTCTTTAGGGCATCATAAAGCTCCTCCTTCAGCGATAGGGTTTCCAGCAGTGCCTCCTGTGCTTTCACTATATGGTCAGCTTCTTCCTTCGTCCTAGTAAGACAGACTACGTCGGAGTCTTTTACGTAACGTCTAGACTTACGCTTACGCAGAACTACAAAAGGGAAGACTTCCCCGGTAGGGGTTACAAGAGGCTTCTGGAGGGATCCTGAGATGAAGTTAATTTTGGTAAGAGGTTTCTTTCTTGGCATGGCTAATAAAAAGATAATCCGCCTATTGGGAGGTGCGGCCAACAGGCGTATCGTCTTTGCAGACAGCTCCTGTTACTAACAGGACTTAATATAACACCTCCGTTAGTAAAAGTTTAGGGCTTAAACAGTAGTTGACTTTTCTGTTATTATCTACCATTATCTGGTACTTTCATATTAGATTCGACAAAACTATTTGTAAAGTCTACTTTTCCATAGTAGACTTTAGCGTCCTAGTACAGAGAGCTTACCCGGAATTTAAGCCTGTGGAGAACGCGGCTCTGGCTGCTCTCGTCTTCGGATGACAGCGAAACCGCCTCTGTGAAGCAGGAAGAGAATGAGCGAAGAAAAACGCGCGTAATTCCCTTGAGAAACCACTAGGTTTTAATAGAGAGTTATAGATTTCTCAGAGCGGTAACAGAGATTCGGCTGTTGGAAATTGTACTATACGTTCTTCTACGGTGATAAGATATTGGCGTAGAGAGCTGGCAGTGGGACTGTTCCTCTCCATAAGGGCGAGTTCTTTGGCAACACTAACTAGCACAAGGTAATCAACAGGCGGTCTACCCCCTTTAGGAGTTTTACTTGAAGTAAGTAAAACTTTGTAATCCCTGCCTTTCAGAAGATTCGGATTACTCAAACGCTGTTTAGACCAGTCGTTAAAACGTGTCCTAACCTCTAAAGCCTTCCACAGGTCTCTTAAATTAACCATTTGCTTTTCTTCACCGGCTATGGTATGATTATGAATAGAAATCAGGTCATCCATACACGACCCTTTCTTAAAAGTTACTGGTCCCGCCCCCTTAGCGGGACTTTCTTTTTTACTCCTCAATTGCTTAATCATACCACATTGCATACAACGCTATCAACAATAATCCTTTAGCCATACTAACCAGAACGAAGTACTCGATAGGCGGTCTACCTCCAGATGGAGTTTTCACCACTAGTGGATAAAACTCCATAATCTCTGCCTTCCAAGAGCATTGGGTTGCTCAAAGTCAATCTTTATCTACTTAAACCTCATCTCCAACCTGTGGACCCGCAGTAGTCTATCCTTTAGTGCTTCAGTCTCCAGAGCAGGGAACTTGTCTCTGAACCCCAGTAACACCCCTATGTAGTTATTTATCTCTGGCCTCTGGCAAATGAATACTAGTCTCTTGCCCTCTGCCTTACAGAAAAGAGTACCCTTCATGCCCATGCTAAGAGATAGGGCTACATGATCCAAGAAGAAATCAGGGATATAGAGCTTAGGATCTCCCAACATCACGTAATCAAAGGACTCAGACTCCAAACTCGTTTTAAGCGATTCTAAGGTGAGTTTTAAAGCGGTTGGACTCCGAACAACAAATGAGTCAAGGCCCAGGCAACAACGCCAAAATTTCACCATTCCTGTGAGGAAACGCCTGGGAAGTTGCCCAGTAAGAACAGAACCCTGTATTTCCAAGGCTCTGCGGTAAATTATCGATTTAGTGGTATTATGCACACTGGTTTTTACGTTTTGAGTAGGGCATGGCCATTCGGCCATAAGGGAATCTATAGAAATGAGACCATTCACATCCTATCTCCTTTAATGTAACTACGTACAAAGTTTCAAACGACTGTATGAAAATAACAGGATAATAAGGATCCTTAGGATCTTATTAAACTTGTATATTTATTGACGTAAGTCAAATCGTGTGTACTGATGTATCAAAAATTCCGGAAAACAACACATAGTGTATAGACGACCGTCTAGTTCAAAAGCCGTGAACGGGTATTCATATAGAAAAAGATTGGGGTAGCGACGTGTTTTTTGCTCGATACTAGATGTACGTATACGTAGTGTACAAAACGGAGGTCGAGGGTAACTTACAGCAATAGGTTCACAACTGTATAATGGATTTACGACGATAGTATAGGACAGACGACTTCGGGGGTAATATCCTGATTTCTGTCCTCTGTCCCCCCTGTAACCCCCTGGGTCGTGTAGAGATGGATAGATAGAAGCAGACTCATTCTGAGCGAGTTAAGCCTAATTATATATATATATTTATTTTTAAAAAATATATATATATATAGACTTACGCGCTCTACCTATACACACTGTCCATACACACGCCCCCGTTTATATAATATGAAAATAATATATTTCTAAATAAATGAAATAAAATATCGTGCCAACTGTTTATTTTAAAATCCTTAAACTATAAGGGTATCTCTTTTCTCTACTTTTTGGTCGTGAGAATATATTTATATCTCTATATATTTCTACTCTACAAAGGTGCTTCGGGAAGCACGTAATGTAGTAGTCCTTTGTGTATCTCGTTGTTCTACTGTAGGTTACACGTATAAATACTCCAAATAAATCCACATATTTTCAAAAAAGTGAACGGATTTGGCCCCCTATTTATTTCTGTAAGTCTGCTCATTGGCATATATTTTTAAAACTTGGCAGAGCCCTTCTTTCTATGTACGCTAGACTACTGAACATCCCTAAACCCTAAGGTCTATATACTATTTTTTACTAATTTTATACTGTACGTTTTCAGCTATTTCGTACACTCTTCGCAACTTTGCGAAATACTCTATAACGATAACTAAGGACAGAAGACCCTAATCCTCTAGCTGTGTACCTTGCGTATTAGTCCTAGTTATAACCCGTTATCTCTATTAGCTTTAGACATATAGATATTTTTTAAATCCCCAAAATAAGTGTATTTTCGTAATTTTCAACTACTGTACATTTGCATTTTCAGTGTACCCCGTCCTTTATTGCAGGCCTAACCTGCTATACTACATACCGTTATCTCAATAGAGAGAGTAACTCCAGTACTACCAGTAACTTATACTAGTGCTTTTTCGCAATGTACCCCCAACTAGCGTTTCCCTAGTACCCTTGCTAACACCCCTCAGACTCATAAAACAGTTCTCCAACCCTACTAAGAAACCCATAGTCTGAGGCCATCCCTTCGCACTCTATAGTACAGTGTACGTTTGGCAATGAAAATAAATATATTTTTGCCAAACTTTCTATCTATATAACTTCTCCTGCTTTTTCGGTCTTTATAATCCAGCACTCTCTACCACCTTTTATAAGAAAACTAGATAAATCGCCGTAAGTCTACAAACATTTAGTAAATTACTAAATCCTATGAGTACGTCACTCCCACGCAAATCACTACGCCTCACCCTGCCTAACCCCGGCTCACACCTACTCACCCCAACCCACACACCTACCACACCCACTAACCCCTTTCTCTATCATCATCTCTCCTCCAACCTACCTTATACCCCTTCAAACCCTATACTATACATTCAATCACTATCCCCTAAAACCACCTAGTACACCACTCTTCCGCCTCACAACAGGCATAGCTAGGCCGCTAAGACTCCTTTCCAACTTCCGCTGAACTACTCCGGCAACCCCCTTAACACCCACAAACCCCAAATAAGCTATCCCACCTTAGTAACCCACTTCCGCTACCCCCTTAGAGCTTCTTAATAAGACTAATCTAGTACGAGTTCATACCTCGTGTACGAACTTACGTTTCCCACAAATTTTACTCTATTTCTCGATTGTACACTATGTACACCCCCGTCGGAACCTTACATACTCCTTTCTCTTTCAAACACTTACCTAAAATCAGACAAGAACTCTCCGGGCGTACACTATAAATTTCACACTATGGGGTTCACTACTGGGTTCGCTAATGAGGTTCATTAATTGGGTTGCTAAGGTACCCCCCAGTTGCCAAGAGAGTTTTAAAGAGGCCATTAAAGGGTATTTATTTGGCTTTCGAATAGAGTACTGCTTCTCTAAAGCCATAGCTACTCTTCTAACTGCTTTAGACTACATTCTACGCATCCTATGCAGTGCTTGCCGATACGCTTCCGAACTAGTTAGCAGCACATTTAACATGCCTACCGCAGCTACCAAAGAGTCCTGACCTGCCTTTACGGTCTGAATATTGACATTATAGAGGTGTGCTAAACGCATCGCACTAGGATGATGGTTAAACAGGATACACTTAATTTTACCCTGCAATCTGAGGAAGAAATTCTCAATTTGTCTGGCCGCCTCTTCGAGTTTAATGTACCCAAGATCATTCTTTTTGACTGCGAAAAGAACAACCCTATTTTTTTGCAAATAATCTGAAAAAGATAAAGAAATTTTATTTTTATTTTTAATTTCTATGCCAAGGTCCTCCTTTCCGTCTAAAATATCTTCTAGTTTGATTCCTTCGTCGAATACTTGGCCAGGCACTACCCTCCCCAAATAGCATTCCCTGTGCTTTTCACAGGTTACAGCTACAGGCCTGGGCTTTCCCTCAGGAGCCCCTATTATAATGGGGCAGTACGGGAATTCTACATGTTCCTCGACGAGAATATTCAGAGGATCTTCCATAAGCTGCAGGTCGTCAACATCTTGCGGCAGCAGTCTGCTATCGAATACCAGCTCCGTGTAAACCACTCCTGGCACCAACATGTTAGAGTTTCTGGTATCCACATGAACTGTCAGCCTGTGCGCCGCTTTCTGAATAATAGGAGTGAGGGCTTCCCACACCTCCCTGGAGTGCTGGTACTGGGTAAGGGTCCCCTTTCTATCTTCTATTGCCACCGGCCAGGCCATTCCTTCCCACTCCAAGGAAGCCTTTTTGAGATCAATCTCTAGTTTTGGGACCAAGTTTCTTGGTCCTGTTTCGTTTTCGTTTTGCATTACAGCTCCTAACCATGTTCAAAGATTTGAGCCCACCATTCGCGTAATGGTATCGCTCTATCACTTGTGTCAAGTTATAATCACGAATTTGATAGTAGAACGTAGTAAGATTATCCTCTTCCTCTGCCCAGTGTTCCCGGTATACCTGGTAACTTCGTACTAGGGCTTCCCCGGACAACCCGAACTTGTTATAAGAATGCATTATACCTGTTTCAAACTGTTTCTTAATCCACCACATGAATGATGCCGTTCTGAAGGATGGTTTGCAGTGTTCTAAATCCGGCTCTACATTCAGGAGTTTTGCAACAGGTCTGAGCTCCCCTGTGAGCCATCTCAGTAGTCCTATTTCACGCAGCATCCCCTGTATGGGTTTTAAGTAACTGCCCTTGCGTCTCCTACTGAAACGAGCTGATATTTCCCCCTCCGTGTGACAAGGGCCGATCTTTCTCAGCCAGTGCCATAGAAGAGTATCCTCTTCGGGTAGCTCCCCTCCCAGTACAAAATGGTGGTCAGATCCTCTTAAAGTAGTATCATTATGAACTTTAGGATTGTATTTAGTAAGGACAGACATTGCCTCTATAGCTGGGGTCCATTTCCTCAGTAAGGGGAGTAGGGCGTAGTCCGGGATAGCCGGCAGGTTTTCCGTGTAGAATAAATTCTCTTTGTTATCCGGGAAGCTCATGAATTCTTTAATAGTGAGTAACTTCGCATTTCCCACTACCACTTTGCAATTTATACTGCTGTTCGTATTAGGATACAGCATCTCCCAGTTATATGGATGAACCAGTACAATCCCCTCCTTAACCAGGAGAGCCTTCACCATCAAAAGTATCAGCTGATCCAGCTCCTGGTTCCCTTTTCCTAACATGACCCCGCACTGTATCCGGGCTTCTTTTTGTACTGTTGGGTTCAGTAAGAAACACCCTGTTTGCTCCAGCCATATCTCCTTGGCTAGAGCTATAACCTCTCTTGGAGTGGCATAATGCCGCACCCCGCTGCTATCTATTAACGGTAGCCCCTTTCTTCGTCGCATTACTCTCCTCCAGTAATCGTAAACTGTCAACTTCTCTCCGTATGTATTTGTAGGCCTCTGCGTATTCTCCTTTTTGTAAGTGCTGTTTAGCATGCCAGAGTCCCGGTGCTCCCAGGTTCGGCACAATATCGAAGCAATTCCCACGATGTTTCATTAACGGGCATTCCGGAGAGCACCTCTCCCGGTGTCTGTAGTACCCGTTGCAGAGGTACAGCCTCTGCGGGGTCAGCTCCTTGATTAAGTCTCTTTTACAGGTTACCTGCCAAAGCGCTAACAAGTTTCCTAGCTTCTTTGCATGTGACATAATATACTCCTAGATTTGCGTAATACTTGCGTCTGCCACTTGGGCTGACGTTGTGTATTTCGTAGTAATTATGTATTCCGTGCATACGGAAACGGCCGGCTAAGTCTAGTCTTAGCCGTATACCCATGTTCTTGTTTATAGTACCTCCGCTATAGAAATACTGTACGTAATGTGCGTTACCGGGGACTGTTAGTAAGGCTTCCATATACTACTCCTAGCCACTCCTTCAAGATACCATCAGTGTTAGATAGTTTACAAAAGATAGGTACGTCTTCGCAGTATAGCGTCGGCGAGCCTTCCGTAATCAGAGTTACCCTGGCCGCTTCCACTACTCCTGAGGAATATTTCACTCTAAGGCTCAAATCAGTGCCGCAATTTCTAAAAATAACCATCATATTATTGGCCTATGCGCCATATTTCTAACTCCGATAGAATCAGGCTAAAGTCCTCCCTGTTATACTTGTAGAACGGGATGTACTCCCCTAGATGGCCATCCCATATGATGGCAGGTTCTGGGACATTGAGTTTCAGCCCTTCCCTACACCATACACCGTTTTTGTAGCCCGCGTGTACCTCCCAGGGGATGCTCGCAGCTTTGAAAACTATTTTCATATTACCCCCAGCCTCCTTAAATAGTGAGCTAGTATCCCCATATCGTACCAGTCGAAGTGGTCCACGCTTCTAATACAATACTTATTTCTCCGCATAAGGACAGCTTCTTCAGGCACGTTTAGAAGCAGGTGGTTGCCTTTTATGCTGCCGGCTGAGTACCTGGACTGTACCTCCAGCGTGTATCCAGGCCGCTTAATCATTAGTAAATACACCTAATACTCCTAACTCTTTTAGCAGCCCTGGGTGTTTCCAGGCTTGCGATGCTAAAAGATCCATTCTAATGTGGCCGTATTGTATTACAAACTCGATTATAGAAGTCAGAGTAACCCCACTGCGATACATTCCTCCATTGTGGCATACTACTTTGACAGTAATACTTTCGCCGGGGCATTTAAAAACGCATTGTACCAAGTTTAGACTCCTTTAAACTAGGCCCGTAGATACCCAGTCTGGACAATGTGTAAGGCATCCCGGTATGCAGTAACGATTTACAGGTTCCAGTGACCGCATACTCTTTAGACGCTACGCTGGTACGCCACTCCTCGATGTTTACAGTCAGCCATAATTCTGCGGCTAGAGTGCCGGTACTATACTGTTGCCTTATCTGCACTCGGACATTAGGGCACTTGAAGTTTATTAAGTTCATGAGTCTCTACCCCTAAGGGAACGGGGAACTTTACCCATACAATATGTTTGTAAACTGCTGTAGTCCCCGTACCCCATATCTCTCTAATGTAGGTGCTCCAGGCCGGAGTATTTAAAACTAAAGTACTAGCGCGGGTTAAAGTTCCGTAAGTGTAAGACTGCACTACCTCCCAATTACTGTCAGAACGGTAGAATACCAAGCCTTTCATTTCTCATCCTCTATAGTCAACCCGAATTTGTCCAGGTCGTCTTTAACCTCATCCAGGATGACATTGACCGGTACGGCCGGTGTAATGAGAAGGCACAATGTGAATCTGTCCGGCGCCGATGCCACACACTCCTCGTACAGAATGGAGAACTTGTCTCCCTTCTCGTTGATAAACTCGAGTGTGTAGTATGTTTGCAGCTTCGGGGGTTTTACAATCCTCTTGGGAACGGTAATCAGTCCGGAGTCCCGGGTCTCCACACCTTGCTTGTTTGCGAAAGTTAAAATTTCAGGCATTTTTGGTCTCCTTGTATTCAATTCCCCAGCGAGATCGCGTGGGGTGCTCCATGATTAATCTCGTAGCTGCCTGCTCATACCATCTAGGCAGACTGGCTGTCACTTTTAGGTTCTGAGTAACGCTGACTTCTTGTGCTACTATCCATAGCAGTCTATTTGTTAGGTTTGAATATAAGTAGATTTCTTTCGGCATCTAGTCGCCTTCATATAGTATACCCCTCATTCCAGAATAGCCCGTATACCTAGCTTACACCCGTAGATCGGAAGGCAATTCACTATCGGCAAGTTTAGGTATCAAGCATCCGAACCCCCAGTCTTCTTTAATCATCAGGGGCAGCCAGGTGATTTTATACCGTTCAGGGGTATACCCTGTAATTACTCCCCAGGCTTCTATTGTACTTCTCTCTACCCCTAACAGTCTTATTTCTAAACTGTTGGATATGGTAGCGGCCTCATACTCGGTACCGAGATAGTGCCCACCCTCTCTAGCTATCTTTAGATACTTCATAGTATATCCCTATACTGCATAGGCATGTCTCTGCCCATGGGCTTACACTGTACACTTGATAGTGGTTCGTGCAGTACAGAGTAATTATGCTACCGTCGAACATCAATCTGCCTTGCGTGTAATTCGTTATGAATAGCCTCGCCGCTTCAATCTTCATTATACACTCCTATGTTACCGAAGGTCTGTAGGTACTCCCACTATCGCGAAGCTTATGGCTCAACGGGTGTATTTTGTATTGCATCTAACCACCCCCATGGGATCTTGTCCCGTCCTATTCGGCTCAGCTCGGAGTATAAGCCGTAGGTTGGCTGCGCCAATGTGTTTCCACCCAAGTATAGTAAAGGGTCAAAGTAGTAAACAGCCCACCGGTCGTACTCTATAAGTAGGTGGAGCCTAAACACTATCTGTTCTTGCGCGCCTACAACGCCACCTAGTGCTCTGTCAGCGAAGACCACAGTCTCCCCATCCCCGAATTCGTACATCATATTTCGAACCCCTCCAACCCGGCAAGACACCACTCCCATTCTTCTGCTGTAGGATTTTGGTGGTCTATTACCAGCACCGCATACTTACCAGTACTCTCCTATAGTACATGTACGACAATGATTTATGCAGGTCCAGGCAGTTCCCTCTGTGCATGGCCTCTGTTCTCCAACCATAGTATCCAGTTCTTCGCAAGCACTCTATGGAGCTTTACTACAAGCAGCGTGCCTGTTACCGCTATACTTACGCGAAGGACAGCATCCTTAGAACTCTCCTCGAAGCGTATGTATACCATAGGGTTCCCCTTTATGTCTGAGTCTGTTCATCATATAGATAATGAGGGACTCAGTATGTGTTCTTATTATCATTGCGAATTTACGCTCATCCCAGTACACCGGGACTTGGACGGTAGTGCTGGACAGCATGGGGAGGTCTATCTGTCCGAATCCTGTTTTAAATTCAAGCCTTCTCATGCAGGAGTACTCCTTCCGGCCTTATATTCGAAATCCATTTAAGCCAGTTATCGGCATCAATATAGTACAGGTTTAACGTAACCGTGTCTGTTCTAATGGATATGGGTACTTCCATCTCCTGCTGAACGTGTAGCACTCTCGCTGCGGAGGTTGATTTATGTAGTATTAGGCCAAACTTCATAGCACAGATACTCCTACACAGGTTTGACTGGATTCGGCAGACTAATTACTAGAAAGCCATGCTGCTCTACAAACAATTCTTTCAAAGTGCGTAGTTCCGACCTACGCAGACGGGTCTTTTTAAATACTAACTTGGGAGTAGCTCCCAGCACAAAAGCCAGGCCCATGCAGTTGATGTTTACAAAGGGAGTCATCAGTCTTTCTTCGTCCTTAAAGTCTAAGGTAAATCCCCAGTATTTAGCCGTAGTTACGTATATACGCATCACTTCTTCACCTCCAAGCCTATAAGTTCAAACCATTTTGTGTAGTAATCGCCTCGTATATACTCTGATAATGGAAGATCGCCATCATGAGGTTCTTGCAGTGTTATTAGCACCTTCTCCGCACCTGTTTGCCCGATATTGCGTTGAATGCTCTCGTCTAAAACAATCTTATTGGCAACTACTGCTATATTTCCGAAGGAGTACACCTTAATGCTTATCATCGGGAACTTATAATAGGCCACTCACTTACCTCCAATCCTGCGCATGGGAACCAGGCCGTCATACAAGAATAGTCGGTAATTTGTTCAGCTAGACCTAGTGTATAGTCAGCTCCTTCTACTAAATATATAAGTATCTCCCCTCTTTTGCCTGTCACAGTACCGTTTCTATAGAACTTAGTACTTAGTATAGGCAGTTTATACCTCATAGTACGACCTCCAAAGTCGGGAACATTAAAGCTTACCGTAGTGCTACTTCCACCCCCGCCCATCCGCTGCCCTGGTCTAGCCACTCCAGAAACGAGTCCATAATCCCCAGAGCAGAATCAAATTTGAAGACTAATTCACCGTTGGAGCAGAGGATGATGCTAGGCGGGTGTACGTTGCAAGATTGGCGGTTAAGAATTCGGATGTTACGGATCGTCGTAGTCTCAGGCACCAATGATGCATCCTCCTTACCCATACTCATCTTCATCTGGCATCTCCTTGTACTGCTAGTGCCCATTCTTTAGGTAGTTCCCACCACTTTAACCCACGCGGTATCTCCACTTCTAGTATTTTATTTTGTTCCAAAGTAAAAGGGAACACTTCTACAGGCTCTAAAAGTAGGCGTCCGGCTCTGCCATACAGGAGATTAGTACGATCCTCACCGCGGCAGGTCAGGCTCATAAGTATGTCCATGTGGAACACCCCGAGTACTCCGCTGTACATGCAAGCCAGAATACCAGGGGTTTCACCTTTGTGTACTCGAACTAAGTTAGTCATTCCAAAGTTACTCCTGTTATAAAACGGTTAGCCGATAATTGCTCTTGGGCCCACTCTGCTAGGTACGGGGATTCCTTTGGAGAGATGGTAAAAGTAAAGCGTAACGCTTTGCCTTCTATTATAGAAAGAGAGATTCTATGCTTCTTTGGTAAGTGTATATGTCTTACACCATTACCCATTGTTATTGTCATCTACTACTCCTGTTACTAGCGCGCAATACCTGATACGCCTAAGGAGATCGGCTATACTAATATATGCAGGGACCCCTACCCAGACGACTTGAATCTGTTTGGGGTTACTGAAGCTTATGCTTATCTTATTAAACTCTGGCAGAGCCAGATACTTGTTACCGTTAGACATCCTCATACACTACCCCCGTCGTATTATTGTGTTTCAGTATATACCCCAAGTAGTTCGGAGCACAGTGCCATAGGTAGGTTATGGTTAGCAGCAGACCCTCTTCTACTCGTATGCAAGTAATGTCTTCTTATCAAAATGGTACAGTCATGGGACGTTTTCACACAGAGGCGCAAGTGTCCTGTGTCGTGGTACACCAGGTTGTACCACTCATTTCTAGGCCATGCGGTTATATAGTACGCATCATACATCGACTACCCCGTACTGTCCGGCGTACCGGATGGCTCTGATCAGCAGATACATGTTGAAGCCATCCTTCTGAATGATAAACCGCAGCAGGGTATCGAACTCTTCTATACGAACCCTGGCACGTGAGAGGATGGTTGTAGGGGTGCAATCACCCCTGTCTAGTTTGATTTCCATAGCCCGTAGTCCTTTTTGTAGTGCTTAGGGTGGTGTTGTAGCTTCTTCATAAAGACCCAGCCGGTGTGGGTGATAATCACACTCACTAACCCCTTTGCAGTGGGAGATAGTATAACTCCGTACTTCTCGCTGCTGTCCGTAAAGATGCAAACAGCGCCGTCTTTTTGGCTGAACCAGTAGTCCTTTGCTGAAGGGCTGGGCCCTTTAATTCCATAGTGTACCATGCTGATTTCTCCAAAATTGTAGTTGATCCCTTTGTAGCCACAGAGCAGTACTCACTTTCGAAGAACCTGTATCATCTTCTAGCGATTAGTCCGAAAAAGCATTGGTAAAACTCCGGATTTATAGCTATTGACACAAGAGGGTACTTCTCAAGAGTCTCTAGGGCTATTAATACCAGTCCTTCTGGGTGTAGTCGAATCATGCCTTGCTTGGTTTTAAGGAAGTCGTCTATCCAGGCAGAGTTAGAGGACAATCTCATCGTAATGTACGCCATACCGTTCCTTATAGTAGTGTGGTCGAATATCCAGGTCAGCTAGAACGAAAGCTCTGGAGGTTATAGCGACTAGTCGTAAAGTATCTCCGTTAGGTACCAGCTCTCCGCTGGTAATAACTGTGTGTGCATGACTAGGGGTTATGTTGTTAATGAAGAATACCAGTGCTGTGTCACTTTTACTAAACCGGTATCCACTCCAGTACCCACTAGTAGTATGCCGCGTAAGGCTACGACTCATATCACAATACCTCCTGATAGTGTAAGTTGTAGGCGTTTCTATAATAAGCACGGTACTCTTTAAAAGATACTGTTACAAACCGATTTGTGTACAGGATTCGTATACTAAGACTATTCCCTATAGCATTAATATACCCGCGTGCCAATCTAATGATTGCTTTACTGTCGGTAAGGTTGTTCCTAAAACGTGCTACTGAGCCGTCTCCGCCACAAACGGGGTAATCGTCTATTTGAGGCATTGCAGGTCCTCCGAGTAATAGATATTATGCTCAGTTTCGTACAGATCTTGGTAGTCAAAGAAGCCTTCCACTGTAAAAGGAGCAGATGTCTTGATAAAAAGGCGCACTTTTTTGCCGATAATACGTAGTTTTCCCGATAATACAGGGAGCGTTGAGATGTCGCCTTCTGCCACATCATTATGGAGCCGCATCAACGCTGTATGCTCCTTACATACCCAGTACCCTGCTATAAGAGGCATTTTAATCTCCTTCAGAGATGTAACTCAAACCGTAGTTCACAGAGTAGTAATCCGGCAGAGCGTTAATCGATGCCGTGTCCCACATCCCAGTTACCAAAAACTGTATTTTTAGTCCGGAAGAGGTTCGCTTGATAGACCCTCTCCTAACATAGGATAGCGTCATAGGGTCGGTATGCTTGAACCCGGTCACGGTTATTACTGACACCACTCCCGCTATAACACAATGTCCGTCTATCCACTTCATTCCTTCACCAATCCTAGCCCAGACCCGTTTATCCAGTAGTATGGGTGAAATATCCAGTCTTGATCACCAGAGGATAAAGAAATAATAAGTCCCGAATCTTGGGCTAGCACTACTGTATTTCCGCCAATAGGGGTGTTGAATTGAATACCACTCTCGCCGTTATGCAGTTTTACTCTCGTTTCCATTCTAGCCTCATGCCTAAACTATGTAGCTCAAAATACCATAAGGGGTGTAGGTAACTACTACGTTCGGCTGTGTAAAGCACTATACGTAGCCCAGAAGCGCTAGGTATAAGTGTTCCACTCTCTGGCTTTAAGCAGTAGTGATTGGAGGAGATACCATTTGAAAATATAAGCTCCATCACGCCTCCTGTACAATGTAAGTAAGGCCCAAGTGAGCAAATTGGCCATAGTAGTTCATAAAACTAAATTTACCCACTACATCTGCCTTAGGCTGGCTGTCCACCAGGTGTAGGCTATATACGCCATCCCCAACTCGGATTATTCCCTGTAGTTCACCTCCATAGGTCATTTGTCTCGTACTGTTGGTGAACTTTATCTGTCTGATCATGTAATACCTCTACTCCTGCTGTGTTGTTACGAAATGTTTCTGAAGGGGGCACTATTGGCAGTAGCCTGTAGTGTAAAGTAATACACACTCGGTGCATGAGCAACTTAAGAGTTATGGTTTTAGCCATACTGTCCATACTATTCTGCCCTTCAAAGGTTATACTTGTTCTAGCCATAGGCCTAATTCCTCATCGAGAAACGCTTCCCTTAACCTTGACGAGCTGATACAATAGGCGTAGTACATAGTAAACTGCACTCTGCTATATATTGGCGTGATGCTAACTGCCCATGGGAGTGGAGTTAGCTCCATTTCATAATGTGCCCCGTTTAGCCGTATCCCATACAATTCCAACGTGGCCCGCGTGTGCTCCTGGAAGTAATCCATAGAGACATCCTTCGAATACAAAGTATAATTCTCCGTTACTCAGGAGTTTGATAGATTTAGAAATTCTTACAGAGAACCCCCAAGCTAGAATATTTCTCCGGAGCTTTTAGATAAAAATCAGGCAAATTCTACCCCCAGTCTACTTAGGGAAACCCGTCTTCCTACAAACACGTATGAAACACAAGAGCGTAGGCTTAGGAGTACTATTAGCGATTCTGCATGTTGAAGGTACAGGGACCCTCGGTTGTAAATATCCTTTACAAGGAACTGTGTAGGCTCCTCAAATCTAAACTGTTTCATTGAACTCTACTCCTAGTTGTTGGAATAACTCGCCCCCGTTCCACTGACGGTACCCAATAGAAAACGGGTGTTCTGTCTTCATACGCCATGTAGCTGAAGATTGTGTAAGTCTGAGTCTTATAGTAAACGATGGGCCAGCATCTTTTATCCGCCCTGTAGTATAGGGGTAGTATGCATCCAGGTAGAACCAGGGCTCGTGAAACTCTACAGTTCTGTACACATTCAAGTGCAGCCTCCTAGCGGAACGATTAGCGTTCCTTCTATACCTAATGCTGAGCAACCATCAGCGTCAGTTGAGTCTACAGCCAAACCACTAGAGGCATTCGGCTTAAAGCAGTACTTTGGAAAACGATGGATAGGTTTTAGCAGGATCTTCAAATCGCTCTTTAATGTGCCGTCTTCTGTGTAATATTCTTTTAATAACCCACAGGTATACTTAATCCACGCCATACCAAGCTCCAAAAGTAATGTTTGCCTTGTCTGGTAGCGAGATAGGGTAATCCTTAAAGACCTCTGGTAGTGTGAAGTGGCTCTGGCTCCTAGACAAGTGCCCGGTAGTGCTGTAACGATGGCAGTCGATTACCACAGAGATTGTCTCCTCCTGTAGACTAATGGCCCCTTTAGGGTATAGTAACCTGCCGTATGGGATTATTGTTTTTAGGCTATACATTGAACCAACCTCCCAGAGTTATGTTACAGAGATCCCGTAGGGTGTTGGAGTACGCTTCAAATGCCTCTGGCATGGCAGTATTAAGTTGGTAAGCTGACATCCTTCTGTTCTCAGTATATAGTAAACAGTCCAAGGTTACCCTCATACTGTATTCGTTAATACTAAAAGTTCCAACCGAGTAATGTAAGGGAACTGGTAACATGGTATCAAGTTGTATTCTATGCATACCACAACGATTCCAATAGTTTGATTCCGAATTCTTTGTACATTTGCCACCATTTCCGGAAGTGCTTTACGCGTAGAGGGGAATAGGTTTCATCCCAGTAAGTGTTTAAAGGGCTCTTAAAGTACAGCCATAAGCCATCCTCATTAGAGGATACGAGTCCTTGGCCGTACCCGAACGAAGTAAACATGAACGATAGAGTCCTAACTCCTACCAAGAACTCCGGCTCGTTGCAGTAGTCCACCCAAATATGCTTCAATCTACGTCTATGCCAACTTGGTATATGCCACAATGTTTTAGCTCCTGTATAATATTAGACCGAAGCTCAACAAATGAGACTCCTGGGTCAACCGCGTTTAGCTCTACCCACAGCCTAGACTCCGTACCATGGCTGAATATTTTAATACAACTAGCCGTCATCTTTAAGCACATAATAGTAGGGTTAATTAGTACAACTTCAAACCCACTATAAATACTATACGGGCGCATCCATAGCTGAGTTTTAAAGTATGGTGTCCAGGTATTGTACTCTGTTTGGTACCGCATTATAGTCTGCACCGTGACCTCTAAAATAAAAAGGCCCGCGTTATAGCGGGCCATCTGCTTATAGGAGAAATAGTACCTCAAATGTCAGGGTTATTCGCAAGATCGTTAAAGATCTCATCCATGCCTTTTTCGTTTCCGTCATTATTAATCATGGTATTGAGGATGCGGGCGTCATCAGCAGACGTAGGCCGTGTAGAGTGCATAGCCCGGTGTACAGCATCAGTTTTGGCCAGTATGCCTTGTTTGATCATATAATCTTCAATTTCTGCAAGAACCTGGCTGTTATGGGTCAAAGACTCTGACAGTTTCTCCCTCTCCACTTTCAGGTTTTCTTTGGTCATGGTAATGCCTTTAATGACCGTTTCAGTCTGTTCATCTCCGGTTTTGTACGAGCTTAGGTCGCTGGCCAAACGTGAATTAACGTCGGCCATTGCTCTGTCATTGAGTTGCAGTGAATGCTGCAGCTCCAGTACAAGGCGAGTATAACGCCCGCGCTCGGCCGCTAACAGTGCTTTTACTACACACGTGCTAGGGATTATCTTTTCGTCCATGTTCTTCGCTCCTCATGGATGACAACTCCACTAAGGAGTAGCCAATTTGTTTTATGGTCTCTATATATTGTTCGTCACTTTGCCCTTTGTCTAGGATTAGCATAAACTTCTGAGTGCTCTCCCGGCCTATAATGGCTTCCTTGTTTTTGTACCACTCCAGTGGTTTGAAAGACCCGTAACTCTGGGCCTCTTCTGCGTCTTCTTCAGAGATTAAGATGTACCCTATTTTATCTTCTTCCAGAGCGTAGTCGAACAACCTCTGCCCGTCTGCATCAGCTATTACTACAATAGGATTCTCCTGCCTGTTCACTACATCCAAACGGGCGTACAGAAGCTTTCTCGGCAGCTCTTCACCGAGGATCAGCTTGAAGCCATCATTAAGTAGAGACAGCACCTCCTCTTGTTTCAGCTTCCCTTTAGGAAGACCCATATTTTTCCCATGCATATAAATGAACGCCGCTGCATAGCATGGGTCTGTGTGCATTTTCTCTAAGGTAGCCAGCGCGTCTCCGTCATCGGTGACCTTCTCAATAAGCCGCAGCTGCGCTTGAGTGGTTAGGCTGGAGAACCACAGAGGCTTGTATACCTCTTTCCAGTCGAATTTACGAAGCAGCGATTTCATAAGCTTATTATCGGGCGGTACTTGCTGTGGCACTCCGAGGATGGACATGCTATTAGCTGCGTAGAACGTGGGCATGACCTTCAGGTCGGCGTAACTTTGGAGTATGAATTTGAAGGTGTCTAAGAAAATGTCCGACCTCTTCTTAACGTATAGAAATAGATTTAGCATTAGCCCTCCTTCTCTTCGAGTTTCTCTTCGAGCACTGTGTAGGTTTCTCCACGTTTGGGCTGTTGCTCCGAAGGAAGCTGTTTCATAAGTTCCTGTGCACGAGCAGGATCTTCTACAGCTTTAAGCTTGCTCCAGCCCAGGTCTTTAGCTTTTAGTTGAACACTTAGTCCCCCCTGCACCGCTAAGCGTTTCTCATCTTCCGGGGTGACCCCAAGGTTTAGGACTTCGACCTCGGTTCCTCCATCTTGATACTTGGTAGAGCTGACAGTGACTTTATTACACCCGCATTTGGCTTGCTCCAGAATACTCTGAATTTCTTCTCGTGTAGGGGGATTATCTTTTTCGTGCTGTACTCTTTCGCGCTCTTTTTGCACGAGTGTCTTCAGTTCTTCTACAATAGAACCGCCCCCTATGGCTATCTCTACTAGCTTCCAGGCGGGCCCACCTAGTGCTACCTTTACTTCGAGTACCTTCTCGATAGGTATGTTTATCTCCCTGTTGCAGGATCGACAAAACAAGAATTTCGCATCTAACTCTCCAGTAGGGATATACACATCACCCCCGTCCGAGCATCGTCCACACTCTATCTTAGGCAATAACTGCATGCGCTATCTCCTTATATAAATAGAGCCCCTGGTGCGGGGCTCTGTTTCTAATTGAGAGGTGTTTTATATCTTGATTTGGGCCGCCTTGCCTTTCTTTTTGGCTGGCGGCGGGTCGTCGACGATTTCTTCTACTTCGTCGTCGTCGGCGTCATCTTCTTCGTCTTCGGCATCGTCATCTTCGGTTTCTTCGTCCTCTTCTTCGACCTCCTCGACTTCTTCCACGTCTTCTTCTTCATTGAGCTTCTCTCCTATGGTTTTGGAAACACGTTCTCTTTTCGCTCTTTTCTCTTTCTCTGAAAGTTTTCGTTGACGGCCGGTTTGTAGGAAGTAGGACAGTTTCGCAAACTCTTGTAGTTGGATGTCCATCTCTACGCCGTCATCCGTAGCAAACTTCGAGAGCGCTGTCTTGTCCCATTTGATGGATCGTTTTTTGATGCCATCCTTAGAGACCCAGCCCTTAATTCCTATGGTAACGTATTCCCCTTCGATTTCTTTTCCAGACATGTCAGACTCAATTAGCGTACGTTTTACTTTAGCCATTAGGCACTCCTCATTCTTTAAAAGATTTACCCTCGGGCACTGGTCGATGCTTCTGTTTGACCAGTACAACCCAAGGAGAAATAAATTTAGCAATATAGTCCTCCTGTACTCTAACAGGGAGGAATTGCTGGCACTTGTGACAAAATGCTAAGTTATGCCCTGCACTTACCAGGTTGGATGCAGAATGGGGGCAGCAGCAGGGTGTAGTTTTAAAATTAGGATTGTTTGGCATTGTTCTCTTCCTTGATCCATTTCGGTCTTAGGTATAAGAGCCAAAAAACGCCGAGAAGTACTACAATTATACCACTCCGCAGGAAGAACACAACGCATAAACAGAGAAATAAGTATGCCTCTGTCTTATTGATTCTACTATCCATCTTTGAGTATTAATTCTATAGCCACTCTACTTATAAGCAAGGCTACTAGAGTGTTTTTGATTACCATTGTGGTGTAGTTTACACTTAGATTCGCCTCTTCTGCGGTCGTGTGTATCACAATACTAGCTATAGTCACAAGCCACACGCTCAAGCATACTGGGCAAGATAGTAGGTATTCCACCCATTCACAACACTTTCTATTCCCTATTAGTCTAGCTCCGATGTCATCGTGAGCTAGCCAAAGGGCTACTAGAGTGCCGACACCAGTAGCAGCCAGTAAATCAATAACTAGTTTATACGTAGGTGACAACTCGTTCCTCCTCTCTTGATTTAGATAAGTCAGTGTACCGTTTTACCGTATTACGCAATCTCTCTACCTCTTTGGCCTGTAGATACTGACCGGATGTGTCTCTTCGGAGGAATAGCCCAGAACGTGCTAAAGCACTATCTAAGCTTCTCCCTGTTAGGTTTAGAGACGACAGGATCGTCTTCCGGTACACTTTGCGCACTTGTGGCCCTTTCCAAGAGGTGTAACTGAGCAGTCTCTATGTCTTTGGGCGTTATAACTCCCTTAGAGACCAAGGCTACGATTATGGCGTTTAGCTGTATGGCAAGTTGAGAACAGCTGTCAAGGGCAGTATCAACTTTAGTATTAACACCTATTATTTGCAGCTGTAAGCTTTCTGCAGTTGGTCCATCAGCCATTGAGTATCCTTTCTGATATAGCTTTGACTCTGTGTATCCATTCACGCTTTTTAGTATTATCACGGATGATGTGGGCTGGGTGTGGGATGTAACAACAAGCAACTCCATCTATCTGACCCACTTCGTACTTCCCAAGTGGGGAGTTAACCGTCATGTTTAGGAACCCCAGGGAGTACCTATAAGCTACATCCCCTATTAAGATGTAATACTTAGGCTTTGCCCGGAACAACCATTGGTTTACCCAGGGGTAGCATCTTCTTTGCTCCTCTTCGGTGGGGTTCCTGTTGTTCGGAGGCCGGCACATAACTGTATTAGTTATAAAGTATGGCACATCGAAGAGGCCTACTTTAGCAAGTACCTTGCGTAGTAGCACTCCGCTAGGCCCGCAGAAGGGTACTCCTTTAGTATCCTCCAGCTTCCCCGGGGCCTCACCTATACCAACCCAGGTAGCGGGTACGTCCCCGAACCCATATACGACGTTGGACCGGTTCGCCCCTAAGATGCATTCTTTGCAAGCTAACATTTTACGGGCCCAGGTCTCGTTAAGCACTTCCCTAGCATTCATAGCAGCTCCGTCGGGTTAGTGTTACATATAAGAACGATCCTACCATCAACTTCCTGAACTTGGACCACTTTGAGCTGTATGGCCTTCTGGCGAACAAGTTCCGCTTCAGCCGGCTCTAGAGTGGCCATCTGAACGCTGTTTTCCATTATCAGGTACCCGACTCTATCCGGGTTCAGGTGTTCCCGGAGGTACTCCAGGGTCACAGCTGCCGCTTTGTCTTCTAAGAATCCCATCTAAAGTGCCCTCCTTCTCTTGTAATAGTTCTCTACAACGAGAGAGTATTTTGTTATCCAACTGGTGAAGGTTTAGAGCAGCGTGGTGCGTTTTCAGATAGTCCGCTATAGCCGTCAACTCTAACGTCTTAAGGCTTTGTTCTACACTATCCTTAAGCTCTTCCAGAACCTCCTGTAGTTTTTCCGCATTACTACCAACATCTTCGACCGCACCCCTAACTTCATCCAAACCTGTTTCACAGACATCCCGGATATCTTCTAAATCACTCATTCCTTCGTTTTTACTCCTATAATATCAGCCATGATAGACTCTACAGCTTCTTCACTGCGTTGCAGAATCTCATCGTATTTGGGGTTCTTCATACGATAGTAGAACAGAGCTGCGATTAGGGCCATTTTGTGCAAAGCATCTGCTGTATGGCCTATTAGATCGCACAGGCGATCCATCTGCCGTATAAGCTGGTACTCTACCTGATGGCCTGGGGGTTCTCCATACATCTCCTGGTGGTAGCGCCGCTCTCTTCTATGCAACTCTTGCTGCATAGCTAACTCTTCGGCGGATAGGGGTGGCATTTGGAAATGGCGTGGTTCCCATTCATGTGAGATTTTCGGACCATTTTTCACTTGTCTTCCTCCTGCGGAAATCCGTAAAATTGTAGCAATTCCTGCTCGACTATTTTGTCCAATTCATCTGCCAATTTGTTATTGCGCGGATGCACCAAGCGATAAAACATGGCGTACATTAGTGTATTTAGTTTCTGCAGTTGCATGGAACAGGACTCTAGCATATTCCTAAACTCAATCATTGTGCTGTAGTCTAGACTAACCTGTATTAGACCAGCGGCACCGCTATCTATACTGGAGCGTATATCTTCAAGCTTAGTGACTATAGCGTTAAGTTCGGATTGTATTTCGAAATCACTCATTTAGGCGGATCTCCTCTAAATCCTATTTCGCAGCGGTTGCACCCCCATCCGTCATGTGGATCCCATATACCTGGAAGCCCGCACTGTGGGCATACCGGGTGGCTCCGACACCAATCGCACTGGCAGCCAGGTTCATCGTGCCAGCTGAGCGAAGCACTGTCTTCGTCCACGACTACTGAACATGGGCACCCGCATTCTGTACAACGTCCGGAGTTATCATCTCCGAATAGGTAGTCTGGTTCATTCGTCCAGATTTCCGGGGAGCTGCCACACCAAGGACAGCTAGGGTCTTCGAAAAGTTTCCAGTGGTTAGTGTTATTTTGCATTTTCTAGTTTCTTCTCGGTATATCGCAAGAGGCTTACCGCTTCATGCCATAAATGGCAGTATAGCCCTTGCCCGTCCAGGGATAAGTAGCCTGCATCGCCAATATCTATTCCTATGCGGTGCGTATCATGGTCGAGAGATACCTGTATACTCCAGGTATAACCACAACGATCAATAAGTACTATTTCTGCAGCTGGTGCCTGCGGGTCTTCGAAGTCGTAGGTTACTTTGGGGGTTTCTTGTGCGTATTCTGAGCAATATATAGAAACAAACTCACGTACCTCGTCAATGAAATCATCATGTTTCATCTAGGTACTCCTTTAGTTTTGCAAAACCCTTTGTATGGGTCTCAGCCACTATGGCAACATCTTTGGCCATATCTGTATAGGCCCATTTGTCAATAACTAGCAGACAGGTAACCTCGATAATATTAGCCGCCCTCTGCACTGCTAGATTGATTTTACGGAGTTCTTCTAGAGTGTCGTGCTGAATCCCGGACATCACATCCCTCCTTTCTTTATCAGTTTCTGAAGGAAGGCCATCTCTATTTTATCGAGAGAAGTACCCGACTCCTCCCGGTGTACGGATAGAGCTGCAATACTTACCAGGTTCTGTAAGTGCTTCTCTATCTTTTTAAGAAGCAGAATATTCTCTGCCTTAGAAGGATTACTCATCCTCCTCACCTCCTTTCATGTGGTCATGCAATAATTTCTCTAGACGCGATACTCGGTACAGTACTATCCCCATAAGGGTAAAGAATACTACAATGAACACCGCGTATGATCCTATAATGAAGTTATCTCCCATATAAATAAAGAAAGGCGGCCGAAGCCGCCTATTCTCCCTCATTTTGTGCTATAGACTTATCGTTGACTATGACGTCCCGAGTAATGCTTTCTCCCCTGGAGTAGGAGAGGAGGCCGGTTTGCCATAGATCGGTGTAAAGAGGGTCTTCGAAATACCTGTTTTGGTGGGCACCCATGAATTTGGACGGGTCCCGGCTTACCTCCATTGGACCGCTCATTATTGTCTCCCCATAAGTGCTCCAATTGTCTCTTGCAGTATTCTACATTCACACAGAAGACTCCAATAAAATATAGTGGACCTGGACACTAATCTATTGTATCACACCTACGAGGCGTGTGTCCAGCTAAAGGAGTCTTTACTTATACAAACCTTTCATAGGTTTCTACTTTAGGGACCCTGCTAAGGTCGATCATTTGTTCTTCCAGAGGGTGCAATCCCGGCGGGGTTTTAGGCGGCTGTGTAGGATCGCCTTGTAGCTTGGCTTGTAGCTCCGGCCACAGCATGTACTTTAGAGTAACCACCCCGGCGTAGTATGGTTTCTCCAGACCTTTTACATGCTGGAGTCGTTGCTCTACTTGACTGCCGGCTCCTATGGCTGCAATTTGCGCCTCTTCTCTTGGTACACGGCTCCCTTTCAATGCGGCGCCGGTTAGCTCTTCATACTGGGTTTCACTGATGCCTTTAGGCTCTACACCTACAGACTGCACGCAGCAATTGGAGCGTAGCATTTCCATCTCTAGGCCATAGAACCTAGGTGATTGCGGTTTGGCATCTCTAAATAAAACCACCGTGATGTACCCCTTACAAGGGTTTGCTTCTCCATACAGGTGCTTGGCTACCCCCATCTCCTCAGAGGTAAAAACAAACTGCGCTCCTCCTCGTAGAGTTTCCGGCCAGGCCTGAAGGTGCAAAGATCTCCGGGAGTGGATGTAGAACATGTCGCCTTCCGGAGATATGGTTGCCTTACCCCCGGTACAAATATCAACTCCGTCCAGGGCGACACGTACCTGTACAGGTTCATATAACACATTATCTATTGAAAGTGAAAACGTTTCTCCTGTTTCGACTCCAATAGCCGGTACTTCTCCGAGGTTATGTAGTTTGTACCGTTTGTTATCGGGTCCTTTGATTGTCAATTTCGGAAGCATTCAGATCTCCTTACTTAAAGTGAAGTTTATTTTCATCTGTGGAATTGGTTGATTAATCCTTGCCAACATTGCGTTGCGATCTTCGGAAGGCATTATAACTACATGAGGCACCTTTCCCAGTGTTTTCTGTATATTTCTAAGTAGCGATTCAGTAAATACATCCCCATTACGGTTGGGGGTACCTGCTCTTAGTAGCAGGCCTATCTGTTGGACCAAACTCTGCGAGTATTCGACTAGTCGGTAGTAGTCCGACCGAGAGATACATGTGACTAACTTACCTCGGATTTTGATAAAGTGCAGATTCGGCTCAATAGCTGTAAACAGCCGCTGGAAGGTAGCAGGCCCAGGGAAGGAGTTTGCTACGATGCTAAGGGGTATCAACTGGTCCATTGTCTGATTCCTCTAGTATTTTATTTACTGTCTTAATAAATTTACGATCCACCTCCCTCTGTATGTCCTTAGCCATTTGTATGTAGTGTACCTGCTTTAAAGCTGCGGCTACTTCTCGTTCATGCTGAATTGAGAGTCTAACGCTGAACACGCTACTAGCACTACACCGACCCTTATTAGAGTTACGAAGTATGTCTAGTAGGGTTCTGACATCCTTACTATAGAGAAATCGCCACAGCTCTCCTCTACAGACACCTATGAAGACTCTAATGTTGTTGCGTCGGAGAGTATTGGCAAACTCCAGATCCGTAGTGACTGCTCGGTAAATCCTCTCTTGAACAGCCCTATAGACTACTGAGTAGGGGACGTAGAGACTTTCATCAATACGAAATCCCTCAATATCGTAAAGTTCCCAAAAGTTACCTTTAGTCACATCGTGCAGCCGAGGATCAATTAGTAGAAGTGCCGGGATCATCGTACTCCTCCGTCACTAGGGATATTTTAAAGAGTTGCCGAGTAAAGGACTCTTCTCTAAAGACGCTGCGACAGAACTGTGTTGAGTCTGGACTCAAAACACGCCCATATCCATTGTTACGGAACGTGCGGATTAACTCTAACCCTACGCTGACCAGTATGTATAGTTTAGTTTTACCTCTGTATGGACCAAGGTATCCCTTTACTTGAAATTGGTTAAGAAAGATACGAAATATATAGTCTGTTTGGGACCAAGCATTGGCTCTAACTATAGATAGTAAAACTAACTCGTTCTCAGGAATCTCCTGAAACTCAGTCCCCAGCCTGCATATCTTGGATAAGTCTCTCGGATACGGCTGTGAGACGTCTTGTAATTCGTAGACTTTCAAAAGTATTTCTCCAAAGCGGCGTCTATCTCGTCTACTAATACCCGTATCTCTGCGCTAGACTCTGGTAAGTGCACACTAGAATAGTCCACTCCAATAAGAGTAGCCCCTGAGATCTTTGCTTTATTCTTCAGGATGTTCAACAATACTCTTACATCTCTGGTCAGCAGGAATCTGGCAGGCTTACCCCGGTAGACCCCCACCAAGCAGCCTACAACACCATAAGAACCTGCTATCATGACTAGCTGATCTATTGACAGTCTCGAAAAGGCATTACACACTACCGAGAGTAGTACCAGTTCTTCCAGAGGTACTTCCACTACGCTGCTCAGCGCCTCGGAAAGATCGGAATCAAGCTCTGGAAGCTTACGGAGTTTCATCGAATAAGCCCTCTCTTATAGGTTTAGCCATAATGTCTACCAGACCCACCATTACCACAGGATCGGGTAATGCTGCAAATAGCACCTCTGCACCAGCCGCTTGCACGCCTGCGTTCTTAACCTTAACGTTTGGTCTAGTAGTGTGTTTATGCAACCTGTACTTATCTAACAACTGTTTAGCACTAGAAGCATGGAGGAACCTAGCAACTTTACCCCGGTGAGTACCAATAAAGCAATTGATCTTATGTTGCATACAGTAGACTTTGATCTGGTTTTTAGTCAACCAGGGTAAGTTATTATATACAAGGGATAACAGGACTAGTTCGTCCTTGCGCATAACCCTATAGTCTTCAGGGCTAAATACAGACAGCATCTCAGGAGTATCGATATACTCTAAAGAGTTTAGTCTGTCCACTTGTAGAACTAGAACTTCGTCACCAGGAGCTGCCATTGTTCCTTCATATTTTACATTATTCATTTAAAATGTCAACTAGCTGACCAAAGTATTCTTTGAAGTCGTCTTTCTCTTGGTCGCCAGCTTCCGGGATTGCATCCTCACTTGTATAGATTTGGGTTTCGTTGGCTTGCTGCTCTACCAACTCTTTCATCGTCAAGTCCTTCGTGGATTTGTACAGCTTCACCAGCGCCATCCACTCCCGATAGCTTTCCAAACACTTGTGGTTGGACTTAAGACCACAGCTGTTCCAGGCCGAGAAGCGCCCGGTGATTCTCTTAATAAAGTCATCGGCAGACAGCCCCTGCGCCTTAGCTGTCTCCTGTATACCATTCTGGTATACTTCGTGCAGGAGATCATACATCCCGAACTGTATAATGGAGCGGTTGATGGAGGGCTCCAGCTCCTTCTCGTCTTTTTCAATGGCCTTGGTAAACAGGTCTTCCGGGTCAATAAGCCCCAGCCCAAAGGGCTGCTTAACTTTCGTACTCCCAGGACGGTAATAGCTGATCTTGTGGAGGTCGTAGCCAGCTTTGCGACAAGCTTTCGTAATGAGACGGGCAACTGCCTCCATCGCTCTTTGTGAGGCATCTTCCATAAAGGCTACATGGAATCCGTCGGCGTAGATGCGCAACATTCCTCCGTATTTATTCTCTATTTCAGCTATAGTCGGAAGGACTACGTATTCTTGCAGGTAATGGTTGAGCAGACGTGGGCTGAGAGGCGACCCGGTAGCCATGCGGTTGTGGTACGTTGCAAGCTCACTGATGATCTTGCTCACTTCGTCAGACAATCCCCACTTCTTATTGAACAGGCGATAAAGCATCTTCTGCGTAGTGTTGGGGAATGCTTTGACTATGTCCCCATGCCACAACCCGTGGCATCCCAGCATATCCTTAAGGCAGGTCCCTATGCCTCGACCCTTTACGAAACCGTGGAAGCAGTCATGCAGCGGCAGCTGATCAATCCACTCGCCGATACAACGTTGTACTTTCTTTAAGAACGGGTACGGATGCTGGATGTACCTCCAAGGCTCCTGTCCAGGCCTAGCGTTGGGCTTAGGTATGCGAAACACCCGATACATAGAGTTGGCAACCATGTTGCGCATTGGCTCATCGTACTCTTCCCATACCGTTTCTTTGCACTCCGGGTCGTCTTTGTTGACAGGTACTTTGCGCTTTCTCACTTTAGTGGCTACTTCGAGATCTTTCGACTCGTACCCATGGCGAAGTTCAAAGTAGTTTTTAACAAGTCGGCCTGTGTGTTTATCCCGGTATACATAGTGGTAGGATAGCAACCAGGACAGGCGCCACAGAGGTTCTTGACATACGACGTTGTGAAAGCTATACTTATCAAAGGGAGCGGTAATTGGTAATTTGTGTTCTCTGATAGTAGTGGGCTGCCACCAGGTGTGGGCATACCCATCTGCAATAATAAGGTCTTCCATAAAATGTACTCCGAGTTAGCAACTGTGTTATTAAAACACAAAGGTAAAACCTTCTCATTAGAAGATTATGTCCCCATGAAGGCCATCTACGATGACCAGTGTAAATCTATAGTTCTATTGGCCGGTAGACAGATAAGTAAGTCTACCACTCTTTGCACTAGAATGGTAATGAGGGCTAAGATGCGCCCCCATCACCAGCAGCTATACTCCGTTCCGCTAAGGGAACAGGCGAACAGATTCTCCAGACAATATTTAGATAGTACCCTCCGATCCATGGTGTTAAAGGTCATATTTATGCACAAAGATAGCTTTCGTAATGTTACGTACAAACAGCTATCCAACGGTTCGGTTATTAACATTACCTACTTCGGCGACCACAAGCCTGACCGAGGTCGAGGTATTCCCTCTGATGAGAACTTGTTTGACGAAGTGCAAGATCTTCTATGGGATGATATTATCATTCTAAACGAGTGTTTATCTGGCTCTCCACATAAATTTAAAATATACTCCGGAACTCCGAAGACTATGGAGAATACTTTGCAGATGTTGTTTGAAAACTCTTCGCAGAATGAATGGGCAATGCCATGTTCGCATTGTGGTAAATACAATGTGCCGCATGCCCTTGAAGAGACCTTGAAAATGCTGGAGCCCAAAGGGTTATCGTGCCAGTGGTGTAAAGGACTTATCAATCCGGTCGAAGGGGAGTGGGTGTCCTTTAGGAGTGAGCTATCCAACATTAAAGAAGGGTACCATATCCCGCAGATTATTATTCCTAGGAATGTTAATAACAAAGAGTCCTGGGCAGATATTATTGAGAAACGAAATACATATCCTCCTTCTGAATTTGCTAATGAAGTCCTTGGGTTATCTCAGGAACTCGGGGGCCGTTTAATAACCCGCGCAGAGATAGAAGCCTGCTGCACCGGGTGTTCTATGTATGGGAAGGTTGAGACGCTTGGGTATAGAGTACTCATCGGCGGCGTAGACTGGGGTGTACAGGACAACTCCGAATCTTTTACCGTGCTGACTATAATCGGCGTTACACCTGGAGGCAAAATGCAGGTGCTATTTGCCAATAGGTTCTTAGACGGGAATGTGTTAAACCATACTCATCAAATTATAGACATAGCTAAGCAATGGGGGGTTAAAGTACTGGGCTGCGACTTCGGCTGCGGGCACACCAACAATTTGTTGATGTTAGAGCGCAATCTGGGTCACATTATAGAGTACCAGTATGTCCCCAGGGCTAAGTATATGCAGCGCTGGCACGAACAATCCGGCCGTTATATTATAGACAGGACCACATCAATGAATATCTTGTTTATGGATATTAAGCGCGGCCGATTTATCTTCCCTCCTGTAAAAGAGTTTACACCATTCGCAGATGAGATTTTATCTCCATACGAAGATCTCCCTGCAGGTTCGCTTAATAAGCGCTTTGTAAGAACACCCGGTAAGCCTGACGACTTCTTCCATGCACTTAACTTTGCAACTCTAACAGCTAAGAAGTACGCTGACTTACCACTCGTCTGATTTCGAGGTTGCCCATCCTACGACATAAAGTATATAACCAAATACTAAAATCACCAGGCCGCACGCAACGGCCGCTTCTGTTATACTCATAGTACCCAATTCTTTCTAAGTATTGTACGCCAGTGCCCACACGTGATACAACGTTCTTCTTCCAAGTGTTTCCTAACCCTCTCTAGTTGAGGGTCTGTTAGTGTGTAGAGTCCCGCATTTTCATACTCTTTCGTTAGTTCTTCAGTCAGCTCCCCTGCCTGTTTCATGTAGTGCGGTAATCTGTGCAGTTCATGACAGAACGGCCGTACGGGAAGAAGGCCTATAGCAGCGGCCCGCGTGCTACACGAGTAGCAGAACTCTATATGGAAGAGCCGTTGCTGCAGTTCCTGCTCATGAGCTAATAAATGTACAAGTCGGTTTGACCTCTGCAGCGCGAAGAACCCCAAGTTCTCTATAAAGTCGCTGCAGTCTGTTGCAACCAATATTTTATTCATTTACTATCTCCCCACATTTTCCAATTTGTTGAGCGTACTCCATAGCAAGCTCCAATGAGTTAAAGAATTTCCTCAATTGCAGGTATAACTGTGTATCCTGCGTATGCGGGCTCATAAGGATGTCCGGACTACAAGGCAGTTCTCCCATTTTTAGTACTGCTTTAGCCAATACTTCAAGAGAATTTTCTAACGATTCTCTAGGTATATCATCTAATTTAAAATCTGCCATCTTTATTTATCCTTTCATACATTGAGAATACTCCTTCTGACTATGCTGCCGAATACTCTAGTACGTTCGCTAAGACTGCTACCATATTTAGCTTGGGTAGCCATTACAGCTTCCAGTTGTTCGTGGGAAGTGTGTTTGTAATATTCGTATAAGTACTGCAGTATACCTTTAACTTGCTCTAGTGTTTGTAGGGCTCTTGCTGATAAATGAGTAGCAAAGCGGTAGTTATCTTCCATTACATCTTCCAAGGCCAATGCTCCTGGTTTGCCACACACTGTGCACCTATCCAGAAAAGGAGGATCAGCACTGACTTTGATCGTCAGATCCCCCTTCTTGGTTATATGGCAGCAAGAGGTACTGGCCGTTTTCGCCGAATTTCTCTTGAAGGTAGGTCCTTCTGATTTCATGTAAAACTCCTTTGTATCTGGAAAGTAAATCGGTAACCTCGCTAGGCTTATACCCTTTGCTGAGGATTTCTCCCAGTTCTTCTTTGTTGACATGATCGACACTGACGGCTCTGTGGCGCGTTATGATTATGTCTAAATCTGCTAAGTGTTTTAGCCATAGCCGCACACGGGCTAGAGGGTCAGGCGTCCACCTCTGGGTGCGAAAGGCGCCATACTGGTGTATTATATCTAATATACAATCCACCGCGTTTTTACCGCAGCGAGCACACCCTCCTGTTTCTGCCGCTGTCCTTTCTTTAAGAGTCATTTCCCCACGCCCGTTAGTATGATGGCACTCCACGTTTAGCATCCTTTAGTAGAGGTTTCCAAAGGTTAATCTCCGAACACGCTATCTGACGTTCGGGGCTTGCGTAGACTCCCGCACCTCTTGAAATACAGTACAAGTGGTACCCTTTCTGGGGGTTGTACTCTACATGGTACCTCTCTTTTGAAACCGTCTTCTCCCAGTAGGCTACTGGGCCGTCTGTTAGTCTAAACGGTGCATGGGATAGAGGGGTATATGTGTACTGATTACGTATAAACTCTGAGATAGTAAAGGAGCTCCAGTATGAGCTAATCATACGGTTGTGAAGATGAAGTAATTCATACCAGAGTTGCCCTATGGTTACATGCATGGCAGCTCTGTCCTCGTCATACTCATCTATGAACCCAAAGTCTAGGTAAATATACTTAGGTTTTGCGAACCAGGATAGATACTCCATCTGAGCGTTAAGCGCATCGAAAGCGTAAGCGTGATTCCGGAACCTCTGTAACTGGGCGTGCTTGTGGTACGGGTGTTTCTTATTACGTAGTGCGTTTTTAGCCATGATAAGGTTTCTCCACCACTCTCTAATACGCTCATTGGTCATGTACCCTATTCCGATACTCCATAATCTCATAGTAAACAACCTCCTGTGCCTAAATGTCCTCTTAAAGACAAGGCTAGTTTGATCAGCCTTATATTATACCCTCTGCGCCATACCTGGCAATGTGTTAAAACGAAGCTGTCTAATGTAAAGATTTGGTAATTTGCGAAGTAAATTTACAAAAGTATTCTTCGCCGTATGGGCATAAGGTACACACCTTCGTTACTCACAGTATTCCTCACCTTTGTGTAAAAGTTTCGCGTATTCGAAGTATACACTTTTGGATATGGCTTTAGGTACTTCGTACGGGTTTAAGGGGGTGTGTTCATTATAGTAAATAGAACAAGCCATGGTCTTTGCCCCTAGTTCCCTCATAACATCTAATGCATGCTTGGACCACCTTATAGTACGGAAAGACAGGTACGCGTATATTAAGTCTAGAGCCCCGGGTGCTACTTTGGCTCCGCATAGTCTGCAACGACCAAGTAGTCCTAGTTCTGGTTCAAAGTTATATCCCAGCCTACCTTTACTATCTACGTGGGTGCAAGTGAGGTCCGGCCTCATCATAGCACTGCCCCACGACGCCACTCATCCCACTCATTAACGCCGTACTCTGTAATTTTATCTGGAGCGTAGTTTTGCAGGAATTGTATGAACTCCCGCATGTAGTACTTATCTTCTCCATGGAAATGCATCGTCTTGCGTACCTCTGCGGTACATCCGACTAAAGTACACTCCAGGTGTCGTTTAAACAACATTAAGTCGACCAGGTTCCAGCGTAGTTTGCATTGGCTACATACCCGCCGCCTGTTTATGTATATAGAAGCGCAAGTCCCATTACCTAATAAGTGAGAACACCTCCACTGTTGTTCTGTTATCATACCTTCCTCCTAGATACCGTTAAATACTTGATCGGAGTGATTATTTAAGAAGAGGGTAGCCCACACGAACCTATCGTTCGTCGGTCCCTGCCATAGTATATCCTCTGCTTCTATTGCTGTTAGGTTTAAGTTATACGCATACTCGGCTGCCGGAGAGTTAGTAGTAAACTCAGTCTTGTTAAGGAATAGTGATACGTTTTCTACTAACATCTCAGGCCATCCTAAGTGTTTAAACGAAATGTAGTCTTTAAGCCACTTGTATACTACTCCGCTCGGCCTGGCGCCGCAGTGGGGACAGTATTGTACTGTTATCAAACTACGTGTGTAATGGGTACCTAGGTGTGGGCAGGTTCTAGACATAACTGTAATCATATCTACCTCTGAAAGCTAAATAAATAACCCCTCCAGGTAGAGGGGTTGGAGGACAACAGTCTCTAAACTTTAACACCACGCGGGGGTAATCCTGGCCGAAGGCTACAAGCCGTAGGCCGTGGATGGACCTCCAATACTCCGTGCCGATATTCGGCTGAATAATACAGACTGTGATTCCTAATCCATATAACTTAGTCCGTGCGTAACACTACCCTGAGCCATGCGGCGAAAGGGCGTGTGTAGCACTGGTCTGGTCTGCGCCGGATCACCGGCCGGTGGTTACGAATCGTAGTCAGTAAACTTATTAAATAAAACAACCCCTCCAATTTGGGAGGGGTTTATTAGAAAGGTTTTCAAATGGAGGACGCAGCAGGATTCGAACCTGCAATAGACCGCGCTTTACACGGGTGCTTTTCCAATTCAGCTCATGCGTCCATGCCCCACTCCTATGAAGGAGTGGGAGTATAGTCGTTAGAGAACGTTTATGGGTTCTGGTGTCAGGAGCCTCAATAAACTGTCCTTAGTCAGATTGGCAGGAGATAGATTAATGAACTCCCCGCTTTCCGGAGGTTCGTCCACTACATTGGCGCCGGCAAGTGCCAGCACTTCTCGTAGCTCTAAAGCGTTGAGCATTGTGAGAGTCAAATACTGCAGAGTATGTCCTGAGGTTTTATTACTTGACGATGTTATGGAGTTACCCACTCCAACGGTATAGAAGTATACCCGGTTCTGCCCTTTTACGGAAGTAAGCAAACCCAGTATAGTCTGCTTCTTACTGATTACTGTATTGGTAACCATTATAATGTTATCAGGATTTATCATGTAGTTATGGCCGAACACTTTCGGGGTTTCCTTAGCTACTAGGATGCGACAGTCAACCGGATCGTCATTTTGATAGTTATAGTAGTTTACAATGAGCAGCCGAGTCTCAGGCACTTTGCTCTTTATATAGAAGAGTTCTGTTGCCCCCTTGGGTTTAGGGGCAGCGGTTACATCACCAGAAAATAGTACATCGCGCTGCTGCGTCCGATACTGAGAATCCCATCCGAGTTTACCCGATGGGGATATTACAGAGAGATCAAGATCTATTCTCCGCTTCGTATCTGTCCAGTGTATGCCTACTATCAGATCATCGGATACTTCTACCCATGTACCAGAGGGGAAGTTACCTGTAAACTGCTTCTCAGAGGCGGGAAGAGTATACCCGACATGCGCCGGTATGTAGACCGTCTTGTCTTGCAAATGCTCTAAATCTCTGGCTATCGAAGCGGTGACTATGCTCAGCGCTGCCCCTGTTTCTGCTATATGGCCGGTTTCCCAATCAAACTCTGTAGCCCATCCACTACCATTACGAACACGGTAGACTATAGAGTGGCTAACCGCACAGCGGTATCGGAGTGCGGCAGCCAATCGTATTTTCCTGAAGAGAGTGGCTTTTTGCAGCTTCTTAGCAAGACGGGCCTTGTCCAGCGTTCCTTTCTTTATGTGACAGGTGATGTTGTTTAGGTAGTCCTCAGGCAACGGTTTGTGTTGTTTTTTAGCCTTCTTTCGCAGTTGGTTAAAGAAGCGCTTAGTCTTTTTAGTTTTAGCGATACTCTTCATAGCCAGAAACAACGGCTTGTACCGTAAGAAGATAGACGCTAAGTTGTTCGGAGCATCCTTGAGCAGCATTGCCAAGAACTTACCGTCCGCTTGTTTGATCTTCGCAATTAACTTGGAGTTCTTTATGAGCAAAGATTCATCGGTTAGCTTAGCAACTACGTATCGCAGGTACTCCACTGGATCCGAGGGTACGATGTGATAGAAGTCATGCAGTAACCCCAGAAGTTCCCGATTCTTAATCTTGTTAATGAACGCCTTATCATACTCGTTGGCATTGACGATGCGCATTATGTCTTTTAGACTTTCTTCTGAAATGGCGATCCCGGAGCCTAATTTGATGATGCGGTCGAGTACCTCTTCTTTTGTCAGCGCTTTGATAAACACGACGGGGAGCTTGGCCTCGAACTTCGGCAGCTTGAGAACTTCATTCGGGATGTATACCATCCCCTCATCATATATGCCGAGAGCTTCAGCCCCATACGTGGTAAGGTAGTGGATGATCTGCTGCAGCACCAAGGTTTCCATTGAAGCATCCCGCACAACCTTCCAAGACTTGTGGAAGGAAGCATTGGCTTTCTCCCCTGAGATCCCGATAAGCTCTTCAATTTCACCCAGTACAGCTTTGTTAGCAGGGATACTACTGTCCAGCCAGTACCCGTTTCGTATAGTGCGCTCCATGATGCCCGAGTGGTCATGCTGGGACTTCTTGTCTACCTGAATGGCGTTAAACAAGCGCAAAGTAGCGTGGAACATTAGCTAACTCCTAAAAAATAGGGCGCGAAGTAATTACCAAAGAATTAGGAACTTCGTATGCCCTGGTAATAAGACGGGGGATAATACTTAGGATTGTTGTGTAAGGAATCCCCTATGCCTTACTTAGTGGAGAAGGTAGGAGTCGAACCTACATCGCCGGGCTGAAATATAGTATAATAGGAACCTAGTATGCTATAAGCGGTAGGTAACTAGAACCCGGAATCCTAGCCGTTAGACTACTTCTCCTGGTGAGCGGGAGGTATAATAAGTGTATGAGACTTGGGTAAGGAACCTCCTGTGCTCGATAAAGGCGAGCAGTAACTGTCAATTGCATCCCCACAGGGATAGTTTAAAGGAACTGCTTGTGCCTGTCTGATGAGGAAGGTTGGATTCGAACCAACGACCCGCAGGTTCTCATTTTTTAAGGAACCTTTGATGCCAGAAGCGAAAGGTATTTTATCCCTGCTGCTCTCCCACTGAGCTACTTCCTCGTATGGGCGAAGAGTATATTTCCTAATAAATTTGTAAGGAACTTTCTATGCCCAATAGTACTTCTATTGAGAGTCGAACTCAAGTCTCCTAGGCTTCAAACCTAGCTGCTCTGCCACCGAGCTATAGAAGTAAACTGCCCCTTTAATAGGGGCGGAGGTAATTATGTATTGGTCTGTCTGGGGCGACTAATAAATAATCCTACTAAGATGAGTATACACCCTAGTACAAGTTTAGTATTAGCAGATTCACTAGGAGTAGTCGAAGTAATATAGAGAACTCCTAGCCAGACGCCTAGAACGAATGAGACGGATACTATTAGTGGTCTGATAGGCTGCTCCTTTCTATCTAACTTACTTTCTAGCCAGCTGCTCACCCCGATGCGGTACGCAGTACCGCTCGTGGTAAGAAATATCTGCGCCTAAAAAACAAGGCAAACAAGAAACATAGAAAGGTACTCTCATCTAAATCAATTTCCTATAGTCAGCCGGCTCGGTTGGGCTGCAGGCCCACCGGTGCTGAATTCCGCGCTTCTAAGCAAAAGAGGTACATGAGAGAAACTGCCTAAGTGTAATGCTCTTCGACGATGTCGTAAGTGCGCGAATGATCTCCGAGTCAGGCCCGTGTGCGCCCTGTCAGGCGCGCCGGGCTGTCTGACGAGGAGCCATGGAGCGCCTGGAGACGTGTCGAAGGTTTATCCACGCTGTTTTCACAGCTGTGTGTTACGCAGTGTTGTTTTACCCTAAAATTCATACTACAGCCGCTGACGTCTGTGGCGCAGCGTAGCTGGGCCGGAGTACGTCGGACAATTCTACGCGCCGAGGGCGCCTTAGCGGACGGTAAAACTCCTAACTTCTACTAGAGCCGGGCTGCAATGGTCGCGGGGCAACCCGCGCCATGTAAGCCGGGTAGGACTGCGTCATGGGGGACAAAGTGAACGAGTTTAGTTGCTAAGGTTTATCTGGTGCGTGTCTCGTAACCAAAGGTTACGGACAGCACGGTGTACTGCGCATTAATGCTAGATTAACCAACTAATGGACTGTACGGAGGCCTGCGGGTAGAACCGCGAGCGTAGCGTAGCGGTTAATTACCGGAGGGTTAATCCGCGCGCAAGACGCACTTACTTATACTTGGTAATCACATTAATACGTTAAAAGCCAGGGTTGTATTTGTAGAGGTAAAATACATGTGCATCCTAACATTGACTACGGATCCGGAAAGAGCGTCCACAGTGGCACGTAAGTGCCAGGTGGCGCGGCTTCCGAACACTCTGCGTTTAAGAAATAAACTAACCATACGATGCAACCTAATGTTAATTTCTACTGCCCCCCAGAGGCGGCACGCCGTTGGGACATAGCTGCGCTCAAAAAGAGCAAAAGTGCACGTTGCGATGCAGGTTAGATCTAAAATTCGTTAGTGTCTCCCCATCGGAGACACCGAAGTCCGTGCCATAAAAGGCGCCATTAACATTTAGCCTATCTAAGAAGTTTTTTCAAGAAATAAGTAGTTTTTCCTTGTTACCTAACAGTAATCCATACTGATAAACCTCTTATCAAGAATCCGCGTCCAAAAGGACTAAAGATACATAGGTAGGTGTCTAATGGTTCTTCGCCGTAGCCCCTGCGGCAGTAGCCTGCATACACTTCTGTATGCTGGCTCAGCCGACGGGGTATTCACTGTGCCGGCAAAATTCCGGCTTCTTTTACACACCATTCTAACTTTTACTTGATACCACCATGCTGCTGCGGCGAGGCCGAAGGCCGATGCCCGAGCTGCGAGGTAGTAGAACTGCGCTTTTTAACAAGCTTGGTAGTACAATGGCTATCTAATGTAGAAATTAAGGCTGGGAACCCTGAGGTTTTCGCTGGCTCGGCCGGGAGCCGGAACCTAGCGTTGTCCGCGGGCAACAACTGTACCTACCCGAAGCGGTAGAAATAATCCGTGCCTCGTAACGAGGCCTCGAGGTACATAGCGTTACTAACCAATCCCTGTAAAATAATCTACAGGGGCAAAGCTGCGCTAAAAAGCTAGAGAACTAACGCTAACTAATAGAAATTTCCGTAGACCGAGATTGGAAACCTTGCCTCTAGTTGGCGGCGTCCAACCACTGCAAATGATCTGAATCTGGTAACCTTTGTGCTACCAATAAGTTACAAAGGATCTAAATGTCACCGAAGTGTTCCGTTCGCGCACGCGGTGGCCGGGATTAGATCATTCTGCTGCTACGGAGAGTAAGCTGCGCGCTGTTACAGCGCTGTTAGTACTTAGGGTAGTTCTCTCTGAGGACATATGCTATTTATGTTGTTGACAAAAACAATAGTAATATTCGAATGGTTATTCAAGTTTCAACATGGGTTGAAGCCGTACACTAGTTTTCGTACACTACTATATCTTGTCACGCTCCTCCATTTTACTGGAAGTAAATAAAATCCGTGCTCGGTAGAGCCAGGTAAACAGAGAACTTAGCTTATCTAATATTGGGTATCACGGTACCGGGCCCAGTGGCTGACCGCCAGCCCAGTAAGCTCAAGGGACTTAGTACTGACATACTGCGATGTAGCGGCAGCTACTACAACCTGCGTCATTTCGACTAGCTAATACATAAGCTAAACCCTAGAAGGGAATTATTGTAACATAGTTATTCTAAAAAATTAACAGCCCCATGTGTATGGGGAGCATTAGTATTCAGGACCAGATTAGATCGGATTTTACGAACCATCCTCACGTGTGTGGAAGGAGTACTATTAACATAATACTTGAATAACCACACTGTTGGAGTCATCTCCATGTGTATGGGGTAACAGTCCCTAGGACCAAACTCATAAAACTCGTGCGAACCATCCCCACGTGTGTGGGGAGTATATCCCCATATTAGTAACAAATTAAAAGAGATTCGGGTCATCCCCACGTGTGTGGGGAGTATGCTCCCTCCGAGCCCTACAACAAGACAATTTGTGAACCATCCCCACGCGTGCGGGAAGTATTTAAGGAGGAAATTATACCAAAGATTGTCAAACGGACCATCCCTACGCCTGTGGGGAGTACATTATTTTTGTCGATCGGACTTTCTCAAACGTCGGATCATCCCCACGCCTGTGGGGAGTACCAATTGTCGCATCCCTCTGCTGGTCCGAAGGACGGACCATCCCCACGTATGTGGGGAGCATGTGAGTTTCCGGACAATAACTCACTTTTGCACCGGACCATCCCCACGTATGTGGGGAGCATTTAAAGAGGTCCCCCTTTTTAGTTCACATTTGTGGACCATCCCCACGTGTGTGGGGAGTACACTACTAAGGCGTAGTAATATACTTAGACAAATCTACTTTCTCTTTTTCCGTCCAACTGTACCCTATTTCTACATCTATGCGCGGAGGGATAATACACCAGTCAAAGTTTTGTACAAAATAGTCTACCATACATTCGTGCATAATCTTTATTCCGGCAGCTATAGCCTCTTCGTTGTCTGGTACGGAAATAAGACAACTGTCATGAACTACAAGGTTCATTTCCCCATCCATGGCCAGAAGCCTTGGTGTCATAAGAGACATGGAGATCTTACCCATTTCGGCTGCCGTACCCTGTATCGGAGAATTCTGTGCTTGTCGGAGTACTCTTTTATTCCAAGGTTCGTACTTTAAGATATTGAGATGACGGCGGCCCCCAAACAATGTTTCAACGTAGTATTGAGTTTTTGCTTGTAAGTGTATGCCATCTATATATTTCTTAATCTCCGGGAAGCGATCTAAAACATCCGAAAAGAACTTCGAAGTCCACTCCAGACTCTTATTATTCTTCTTAGCAAACCCTTCTTGCGAGGAGCCGTACATAAACCCAAAGATCGCACCCTTAGCTAATTTGCGAATACCTTTGTGCTTTGTCTCCTTAAACGCGACTATCTCCTCATAAGGGACGCCGAACAGCTCACTAGCGACGAATGAGTGAATGTCCATCCCTGCTGCTAAGGCAGTAGCTAAGTTGCGACTTTTAGGATCATAGACAGCGCAGTAATAAGCCAAAACGATAACTTCAAGAGTGCTATAGTCGCTGTACAAAAAGACCTTGCCCTTCTCAGGGACGAACCCTCCTTGTACTTTCGCAATCCACCTAGGAATGTGCCTCCCCTTCTCGTCTAATCTCCAGGTACCATCGGGGTTTCTCTGCCAACCTATTGTTGCCTTACCCATCTGCTGGCCATTAGGTTCCCTCATAGAGAGACGATTAGTTTTAGTTCCAACCTGCCAAGCGGTGCTGTGAATACGACCATCACTTTTAATATTCGGCACTATTTGATTTTTGATCATTGTAAGAGCAGTTTCAGCTTTTTTGTAATCTAGGATGGCCCTTACTAATTTATACTTTTCGGCCAGAGGAGTTAGGGCTTCTTCATTAGTTTTAATAGCCCCCTTCCTGGTTTTCTCTGTGGAAGTACAGCCCAGCCAGTCTATTCCGAATACTACTCTACGAATATGGTCATCTTTACTAACTTCGAACTCAAAGTCGTTGTACTTCTCTGCTCTGTCCCAGATATTTTGGAGTTTGTTTTTGCGTCTCTTATTTGCTTTTTCCAGCTCAAATGCATGTCTGTAAGTTCTCCAGTCACCGTAGACACTGAGTTCTTTGTTAATAATCTTCTTGCAGTTTTCTAGTTCCTTACAAAGTTTGAGGGATAGCTGTACATAGTATTCTTTGTCTATACATACTCCAGTTTCATGCATAGCGACCAGGGCTTTTAGTACAGGGATCATCCATTTGGAGAGCAATAGCTTTTCACTTTCCACTATCCATTGGAGGCCAAGTTCATCGAGGCGACGGGTAGCGGCAGCGTCAATTGCTGCGTAGCGAAGAAACTCCTGCCAGTACTCCTTTAACAGGTTAAAGTCTGTGCGCAAGGCTGCCTTAATACCACCTTCTTCCTCGTAGCCTCCTAAGGTAGGAAGGTAATCCATAGTCAAAGCCTTTAGACTAACTTTGGCCTGCCGGTCTGTAATAGCCATACTCACACGACCTTCGTCTACCAAGTAGAATAGGAGCATAACATCTCGACATAAACCGTTTACCTCTATCCCTAGGGTATGTTGTAAGGACCCTATGTCAAATCCCCCATTAAAAGTTACTTTCTTAATGGAAGATACCAGAAAGTTCTTTAGAGGTTTTAAGGCCTTGACTTTCGTATAGTCGATTACTATGTTGCGCTCTTTCCCTGATCCATCTACAAATGACATAGAGAACACGGTCATCTTGTGCTTCTCTCTACTATCGTCTCCACGATAGAAGTAGTCCAAACCAGCTTCATGAGGTACCCCTGGAGCTGCAGTTTCAATATCAAAGGCGACCACAGCATCCCCTGAAATGGACAAGAAGGCCTTCTCCATTTTCTCGGTTGTGGTTATTATTTGTACAGGCAGCGTTTCGTATTCTCTTGCCGGTGCACCGTTTCGTACCACATCTGCGGCCCGACGTAGGTGATGGCAAAAGTTATCAAAAAGGGCGTACCCCTTCTCATAATTAAAGATCTGAGGTTCAGAGTAGGTTACCAGAACAGGTACTCCGTCCCATGAGAGTACCCGACCGATATTATCGGTAGCGTTCTTCTCTTTGATACCCAAACACTTTAATGCGCTAGTACCCATTGTGACAATACACTTCGGCTTATACGCATCTCGTAGAAGTTTCTGTATTATGCACCCACACTTGTTTAATCCTTTAATCTTAGGCTCTTTTTCCCCGCCCTGTAGGTTGCATAATACTACGTTAAGTATTTGTGATGTCAGTTGCTGTTCAGCGATTACCTTTTTGATAATCCGCCATTTGCGAGCAGAAAAGGCTACTCCGGTGTTAGTATCCTCTGCTGCGGGGGCTCCGGTAATTACTACCAGGTCGTATTGCCCTAAAGGGGCCTTCACCCGACTCTCATTGTAGTAATTGCACCCTCTGCAGAACCCTTCTATTTTATCCGTTGTACGGGAAAGGGTTTCTAACAAAGACCCGGAGTCTTCTAATGTAGAAAGCAGTTCTAACTCCGTCATAGAGTTCCTATTCTCCTTCTTTCTCTTTATGAACTATGTTAATAACAGCCCGCACCGCGTCAGAGAATTGGGTTATATCTGAAAGTGGTATGGGTAACTTCCGTTTATACGACTTTATTTCTCTCATAGCCTCAGCGGCGCTAGCATCTAAGTGCAAATGCCTCTTTAGCGTGGTAAGGGAACGTGCGTCAAAATTTGTTTTAATACCAGAGTCCAATCCAGCTAGGACTCTAGCAGGTTCTAGCCACACCACTCGATTCGGAATATCCAAGGAACCTACCATCAGCCCTTTCTTATCCTGGTTGACTCCTTCTATGATAAAACTCCCCGTATCAATATGGGCAGCTACTTCATTTAGAAAGTCGTAACCACGGGAACCTGGTAAATAGTGGGAAATTTTCTCTTTATCCAAGGAATAATCTGGCGGTGTTGTGATATCATTGCCTTGCGCCTTTACCTTTTCGTCATATCGGTCGGCAAGAGACATTGTGAATCTTTTATGCTCTTTTCCGATAGAAGTTATATACTCCACTAAGATGTGTATAGAGTGTCCCAGCTGGTCAATTGTCTTCTTATCCGCCTTTACGTACTCGGATAAGAACATTTTAAAGTAATTAAGGCCGGCCAACGACGTAGTGTAGTAGATAGACTGCCTGTTGTGCCCGATGTCTACAGCGTTTTGTATGGCCTTCATCTCGTCTTTCCAGTTAATACTAGAAAGATAGATAATAAAATGAGGTAAAAGATTGGGTATAATACTACCGCGTTCGGCTAATCGAGTTAATGCATTTGGGTTTACAGCGATAGAGTTACCTTTATTCCCTACAGGGATTGCTAAATAGCGGCTTTCAACTCCTCTATCCCCTCCAGGTAATTCTTCAGCAGTTAAAAGAAGTGTCGCCATAGGGCGAAGCATGCTATGGAGTTTCATACCGGGGGTAGCTCTCCGGCGGCCTTGCATATCATAGATATTCTGCATAAGGCTGTTGAACTGGCTCATCCCGGCTGCCGATCTTAGTAAGTTGGCTCGTTTGATATCATCATAAATGACAGGAGGCCCGTTTATCCTACTAAGTATTAGTTCCATAGCAGTGACTGTCGAAGAAGCAGAGACTTTTAAGGCCCCGCTCTCGAATGCGTATGCAACGAATAAAGAGCAAAGAGCGGTAACTAATTCAGTTTTACCTGTTTCGGGGTCGCCTTCAACTACTAGGGGGCCTCGTTTAAACCCCAGTAGCGGTCTAATAAGCCCTGAGAAAATAAATCCCTGTAAGAGAGCTGAGATAGCCACATTACTAGTAGCTGAAGCGGTGAACTCAACCAGTTCTTTAGCAGCCTCCCGAAGGATACCCCAGTTTTCCGTATGGGCTGCCATCACTTTCTTAAACCCCGCAATATGATCTAGCGTTTCACAAATCGCGAAATCATCCCACAACTCAAACTTACCGTTTTTAATCCTCCAGCCCTGCCCACAGAACTCTTTCTCTTTAAGGTCTGGCTGCCACCCGTATACTTTTAAGTTATCCATATGGGTACAACGAGTAGTTAACTCCGATAAGAAGTTAGGCATAATATCTTCTACCCAGTTAATCTGCGCGCCAGGTAGTTTAGATATAATGGCTGGTTTAAACTGCGACTTATTGCAGATTTCTTCAGGTTTTAACTTAATAATCACAGGTTCCGGCCGAGTAAGAGTATGGGCTTGGAAATAAAACTCTGTGCTATCCGGAGTGTCTATTTGGGCTTGAGGGCTAAGGGTAAAGTTGGTGAGTTGGACTTCATCAGAATCAATATTTTTGGGCGGCATGTAATAACCATCAGGTTTAACCTTTACCTTCCCTGAGATACATTCTATTATATGCCCCTCTGGGATCTTAGCGCATACCGTACGCATAAGGGCTTCTTGGCTTATGCCTCTAAAGGCTGGAGTGTTAACCAGTAAACTATGCACTTCTTTTATATAGTTATATGCTGCTACACCAGTAAGCCTATGGTCGCTTATCGCTTTCGCCAGACTTTGAAACATATTCCATTTGTCTTCGTCGTGTGTAGGAGTACCTACAGATTCTACAGAACGTTTAGCAAGATACGTGCTAGCTAGCATCTTAGATTCTCTGCTAAAGAGTTTTGTAAAGAATGTGTGCATCGTCTGCCCGCTACCAACGTACCTCTTTATATACTCCGCAGGGTCCTCGTCCTTTTTGTAATCTGCGGGGTGTATTATTAGAGGGTCTTGGCCTTCAAAAAACGCTTGGTTTAAAATCTTTCTAAGGAGTCTGTCTCCTCCTGGGTCGTTGTCAAGCCATAGCAATGGTTTACCAAACCCCATCCGCTGGAGCTGCGGCAAATAATTCTTAACAGTCAGTCCACTGCAACACGTTATTGGGGGTATGGCGGGGCTATCTTTCTGCACTTGGGTAATAAGGCTAGCGGCGTCAAACTCCCCTTCGACTACTATGATTATGTCATCAGCTCCACCTCTGGTACTGGAGATACAATTTAGAGCAAAAAACCCCAACTCGCTTTCATGTACCCGGATGAACATAGCATCCGAGCTTTTGCCATAGGGTTTACGGAATTTTATAGTGGTAAGAACGTTGGGCATTATAAAATAGGGGAACATCACGGCTTGTTGAAACGGAACCTTGTATTTGCCAAAGTACTTCTTCATGTCTTTCTGGCCTAGGTTCTCTAAAAAGTACTTCTGGTCGTATAGCCCTATAGGCAGCATGAAGTTATCAGCCATGCTTAGGTGACAGCCCTTTTCAATAACCCAGTCCGACACTTGCTTACCGGAGTCACTCTCCCAGAAGGCGCTACGGCTAAGGCGCAGAAACTTTTTCCAAAAGAGGGACTGTTCTTCATCCAAGCCAGCATTAGTTAAAATACTTTGTGTGTCTATTGCTACTCCCTTTGGGAGTATTGTTCTGGCTCGTTCAGCTATCCATTGTATTGCTTCGCGTCGATCCGCAAACCCAAAATATTTTTGTATTAAGTCAACGCTAGTTCCAGACCAGCCGCACCCGTAACAGTGCCCGTAATACTTATTATAGACTTGCAGACTGGCTACAGTATCGGAGTGTATAGGGCAGATGTATTTACCAGGGCTTGAACTAGCGGAGTTTACCCCTATGGCACTAAGCGCGGCACCAATCGGGATCTGTTTCAATAATGCCGGAAGTGTCTGTAAGGTACGCATTAGCCTCCTCCTCAGCTGGGCAACCTACTCGGAAACAGCAGAATCTACACATAGGATTCGGAGTAGGGGTATCTCTGTTTTGTCGTAGTATTTCTTTTGTATCTTCTAAGTATGTGGCTACATACTCCCGCAGTGCTTGTTGCTCTACACCCGAAGAAATACAGACAACTCTTTCAAAAGACTTTGTGTGAAACACGTAGGAATAGGCTTGAATAGCTGTTAGAGGTCTGTTCTTTTTGGCGGCCGCTAAGCAGGCTACATAGTACTGTAATTGGAATTTATTCTTGTCTGTTTCTAAAGATTTGAAATCTATAATAGTGGCTAGCATGCCTCTGATTGCTAGGAAATCTATTTTACCACGGTGTATGCCGACACCGGAGCATTGCCTAAGCTCTCCTTTATGTAGTTTTAAGGAAATACCAAATTCGCATAGAACTTCGTCCGAGTCCCTATACCACGGGTAGATTTGCGTTACAAAATGCTGTACGCCCTCTACTAGTAAGTTTGTCTTTACAGGCGGAAACTTAGATAGGTCTATTTGTACCGTATCAACCACGTCGCCTCTGCGTGCTCGTTGATCGCGGACTATATAATACTCTAGTGCTTCATGCAGTTTACTTCCCAACCTAGTGTCGTAATGCTTTTCACTTAGAGTTGGAGCTCTGTTTATATGCGAAAGCTTTGCGGCGTAAGCACAACTGCGTATTTTATTAACTGTAGAAGGACTAAAGTTGCAATCACTAACAATCTTATTCATAGGTAAAAAAAGGAGTACACATTGGTGTACCCCTCGGCTTCCTTGTGCAATACTTAGTTAAAAGGGGACTTCGCCATCCTTGATTTTACTCTTGCGTCTCTTTTTGGTCTTTTCCGGTTTCTCGACCGGAGGAGGCTCCTCAATAGGGACGTCGTTAGTTTCGTCTTCGAGCAACTCGTCTATATCCGCCAATGCCGGATTAGCAGTAGTTTGTGCGTCTAGTAGAAAGAGCTTTATATCCTTCTTAAGCTTATCGTAGTGGCCCATAAACTCTTGGACCGCCTTATTAAGAAATTCCTGTACTTCTTCTTTAATCGGGCTATTGCCTAGAGGTGCTCCGAGATGCCGGAGATAAGCAACCGTAGTCTTGCGGCAATCGATGAATTGAGGTACATCCCAGCTCCACCACTTATTGCCCTCATGGCCTTGGAACTGTTTGGTCCGTAACAGTATGCCCATCTCGAACGGGTAGCGCCCGTCTACGGCTAACGCACCCAGTTCGTTAGAAATCTTTCTGCCATACTTGTAGTTGGAGCGTGAAAACTGAATGATTACCGGTTCAGTGGGATACACTTTAGGAAGAAGGCAGTAAAGGTCCCAGTTAAAAGTACATTTGTGCGGAGTACCTTTTAAAATCTCTGTAAGGATGATCTTGCCTTCTTTATCCGTTTCCGGCTGTTGTGTTTTTTCGTCATAGATAGGAAGATGCAATTCGTTGACCCCTCCCGGGTCTCCTGCTTTAAAGTTACCAGAGCGGGCTAAGGGGCAGTTATCGCACATCCCTGAAGGATTGAAGTATTTCCAAACCACCTCATGCTTTTTATCTGCCTGGTTTCCGTCGAAAGAACCACAGAGAGGTCCTTTGGGGAAACGGCCTGGGACGTAATACTCATAAGCTTTAGACTGATGAGCCTTGCAGTCGCTTGCTCTAAAGAACCAGCAGGTACGGGAAGTTTTGATACGCAAAGGGATTACGAGAAGTGGGTTGGCTCTGGTGTCGACAGCAAAGAGTTCCTTACCCTGAACACTACCAGCTGGAGCAGAGGCATTAGTTTTCGGGGCTTCCGTACCATCGAATAGTTCTGAAACTGTGTCGCCATCGGAGCCTATTTTTAAGGTAATCGGTCTTTTCCGGCTTTTATATTTGTCCGGTACTTGTATCCCGAAATCTTCATCTGTCGGTGGAGCAGGAAGATCAAGGGAGTATTTGACCAAATCGTCAGACATAGAGACTAACTCCTTGTGTAGAAATAAGATATGTAAGAGAAAGGCGCTGAAAGCACTATATTAATATTATCTCCCATTGGCAGATCCTTGTCAATGTAGAAATATATTAAATATTTTAACACTAAGTGCTGCTTAATGTTACTAACAGCACCACAATATGTAGTAGGTATTATTCTAAGTCACTTTCTGGCTGCGCGTTCTGAGCACTGTCGAGTACGAGTGCCAGCGCACACCAGTTGTTATCCTCAAGATTACAGTTCCCAGCAACGTGTGCCATGGTGTGCTGACAAAGCTGGCAAGGGCTATAGAGCATACCATTGTGCAGAATTTGCATGGTTGACGCAGCTGCGGCAATAACATGCTGATAGTGCGACCGGCCGGTAACTTTCAGTTGTTCTGACAGATTAAAGACAAACTGGCCTTCTGAGGATAACTCCAGACCTTCCATACCTTCAAACTCTTTTAAGAACTCTTCTGCTGCGTCCCCTTTGGGGGCCGGAATTTTAGATACCGGTATAACAAGCGCTGTAAGTTTGCCAAGGTCTTCCCCATACTGAGACTGTAAGAGGTAGGTAGAACGTGGGTTTATCTGTTTCTTTTCTTGTAGCTGCTGCAAGAGTGTAACTTGGGTTGCACGGGTTAGTTTCTGGGTAATCCCGTTAGCCTTTATCATCGTGTGCATCCTAAAGGCTTCTTTACAGTGTGTATCTCGGTTCCAGTTTACCCCTTTGAAAACGAACGCGGTAGATAGGATGTCTGCCTTAATAAAGTTGGGCAGAACTGCCTCTTCCATGCAATACATAGCGCGCAAGGAAGTTCCCTTATGCTGGTCGTGCAAAAGCGTGTAAAACTTTAATTCTCTCATACTAATCCTCCGGAGTTGGGTCAATGTCGATTCGTTCCCCATAAGTCACCGTATTACTGCCGCTTTTACTTGAGAAGCAGTAAGGAAGTCTACCTCTGGGAGTAATCAACCATATTACTTGTAAGTAAGGCGGGACGTCCTCTTTCGGAGGAGCATCCCCATACCCGTCTGTAGCCATGATGAGGGTAGATATCCTTTTAGCAAACTTGCATTTCCCGTATTCTTTGTGTTTAGTTTTACCAAGAACCCACTCGAAAACAGGAGTGAACGAGGTGCCCCCACAGGTGTGTCGGCATTTAGGCACATCGTCCGGCGACTTTACTTCAAATACCTTTTGAACCTCGCAGTCGTGCACTACACACCACAGCTCCATACCTTGTACCTGTAGCCGCATCCCTAATAAGATTCGTAGAATGTTCACAACTTCCCGGTTGTCCATGGAGCCGCTCTCATCGATAGATAGCACCACCATAGGCCCTCTGTCATAGGTTGGGCCGGGAGTTAGAATAATATCCTGCAATCCCAACCCTGTGTGGGGCCCTACTAGTGCCAATTTCCCAACATCGATCTCAGTGTAACTCGCCGTTTCTTTGTTGGACAAGCTCCCCGAGATTGCTCTGCGAAAACGTGTGGTCCAGGGCACCTTTACCGGACTTAGCGTTTTAGCTATTAGAGAGTTCATTTCGGCTGGAGTATTGCCCTGCGCCTTTACAGTTTCTGCAAGCTCCATAGTGCTTACTTTCACTTTGCTGAGAAGTTTCGCCTTATCTTTTTCGAAGGCTTTAAAGTCTTCTTCTCCGATACCCGACATATCCAGACCACCCGCGGTAACCGCATCCTTGTCTTTTTTTAGTGCTCCCACGTAGTGTTCTAGAGATTTGTTTGAGGAGTATCGATAGTGCGAGGAACTTGGGTCTATGTTTAACAACTTAGCGGCGTACGGTAGATGGTTTTCTAGCAAACTGAACGCAGCCAATTGGCTAGCCAGGCAAGCGCGTTTACTCCAGTTGGGAGATCCGAAGTCGGGGGTGTTGCACGCAGCCTCAGGGTGCTTATTTAATAGTCTTACAAGCTGCACGCGACAAAACTCTTCTATAATTTGAGCCCCATTCTGCTCTGTTAGGAGGGTCTTAACTACCCAGTCTTTATTTACAAGCAGCTTTACTCCTGTATAACACTCAGGGTCAAAGCTTAACGATATGGTTTTAACGCTTGTGTCATTGTATTTAGGGTATAGCGTAAGCCCCCCTATTCCATAAAAGGCTTGCTTGGTCATCTGCAATTTTCGTGCAATATAACCAAAAAGCCGTGGTATACTTAAATCATGGAGATTTATCATTGAATTACTCTCCTTAACCTATTACAATAGGTATATTAGTAATGTTGTAATCCTAAAGGAGCTAGTTGTGGCCATAGATATACATCATGATACACATTTTAAAACTCTTCGCGAACTCGACGAGCGTATAGAGTTCCCCTCTTATGTACAAGAATATGCTTTAGATGCACAGGACAGACAGATGGCTGACTATGCATGGCCTGAGAAGACTGCATGCCCGGTTGATTCTAAAGCAGCTACCTACTTAAGCGTAGCCTATCAACTACTGGCGGACGGCAAGGAGGCTGCTCCTCAACCTGTAATGGATAAACTACAGAAGTGTGCTCTTCTCCATGGGATAGAAAAGGATGTGGTCGATCTTATACAAACCCTAGAGCCTAAAGAAGAGAAACAAGCGTTTGCATTTGAAACAACCGATGGGAATAGGCCGATAAAGCTGTTCCCTTTACGCACAACGGACGACTGGCGATTCGCGCAAGACACATTCCAACAGCACTGGCTGAGGTATCCGCCAGAATGGCGGGAGAAAATAGCCCAGAGCCTAATTAAAACCCAACCTGGTCTAGCCCCTGACGATATGATATCCCCCTGTGTGCAAGCATTCGCTAAAGTAGCAGCCTGTAATGCTGCTATATTGCGAGAAGATATCTATCGAAGGGCTAATGAAACCGCTCTGATGGGATTAACTAAGCCTACTACCACACTATTGAAGATAGCCGAGAGCTTAGATAGTACTACAGGGCTGGTAAAAGATCAAGACTTTCTTACCAAACTGGCGGAAACACTCACAGATCTGGATGAGATCACGTGTCTGGTGGATCGGTATGGTACATTGCTTAAGTCTCCTCATGAAGCTATTTGGAATACTTCGATACAAGATGCTATTGAGAAAGTAGCTTCCTATGTAACCTTCTCAGGTGACGTTTACGACGTTAAGAGTATCAGGAAGGCCCTACCGAAATTAAAAGAAGTGTTAGGTTCCGGATTTGCCGAAGCAGTATCCTCATCCCCGGACGATCTTCACGCGATCCTAGAGTCTCTACCAAAAGATAGCAAATACCTGGCTCTTGAAACCCTAAGAGGCGAAGGAATTTCCCCCAGTGCTGAGACATATTGAGTTCTTCACGGAACCTAATCACTCCGGGGCCGTACTATTAACCACTTGCCTAAAGGCATACGGTACCCAGTGTCTAGAATGGGAGCCTCTGGCTTTAGAGCTAGAGGTATTAGACGACCTGCAGCTGAGCAGAGATACTCTAGACCCAGGTGCATTCGACAGGTTACATGCGGCCGCTACTGCAATAACCACAGATCAATTCTACACTTACTTAGAAGCCTTCGAGTGTATCACGAAAGCATTGTGCTTCCAACCTCCATTATTCGACGCTTTAACCCCATGTGCACCGGAAGAGATGTCCACTGCTGTTTGGGAAGTACAGGAGATAGACGAAGATTTCTCCGAAAATAGGTTCTCCGGCGAAGTTACTGCGTACATCCGGGAGGCTTTAAGATTTTATGGGTATTATAAATCCCCACCCAACTTACAATTTGCCGGCTATGAGAAGTTCTATGACTCAAGTTGGGTATTGGATCACCCGGAATTGGGTAAGGAGGGTAGGGCTACTAACGCCGAGCAACAGCGTAAAGTAGGGCTGTACTTGCAAACTAAGAAGCAGCAGTTGGAACTAGATATTAAAAAACTCAACCCTAAGCGGATTCTGCTTTAGAGACTCTTTCCTCTTCCAATTTGCGTTGCTGTTCGAGGTCACTCAACTCAGTATCTTCAGCGATTATGGTTTTAAACAACCCACCAGTCACAGGATGGTTTTTGAATAGCCGCATCCACGCCTCCACTCGGGGATTGGATTTCCAGGCTCCTCCTACACTCCCCATTTCTTTAAAATGAGTCACGAACTGCCGGCACATATGCAGCTGACTGTCAAAGGGGACGTGCTGCAGGAATTTAGTGTAGTTTGTAAACGCTGTACGGATATTTTTGTCTTTGAGTCCCATATTGTAGAGAGCCTCTGCCACATTAAACCCCACTTTGATAAGGAGTGCAGGTTGGTCTTTCGACAGTGTTTTTACCTTATCCACTATGGTTTCCCATTCGAAGAGGATAATCTGGGCCGTAAGGACCGTGTCAGCCGACGTAGCGAATGTTAGAAACTTCGCTGACCAGGTATTTCCAACAAAACCTGAAATCATTCCTTCCAAGTTACCGATGTCCATCCAGTATGATAACACTTCAGGGTGCTGCTGCCCTCTTGTTAGCCAATTGTGCAATGAAATAGGATGAAAATGGTGTTCGGGGAAGGTTGCCGTCAACTCTTCCAACGAAGGCACCTTTCTTCCCTCCGTTATTTCTTTTGCCAACTGCGAGATATAGAGCATGGTGCTAACCTTATGTAGTCCGGCCGGATTAGCGTATACTCTGCCGGTACCCTCAGCATCGAAGTTATAAAGGTAGTTCATACCCTCGGCCTGCACAAAAGATAGGATGTGCGGGTGTATCCTTTGAAATAAGGCCCGCTTTCGTTTGAACCTGCCTTTAGCGTCTACCTCTTGCGAAGTAAACTCCGGTATTTCACTTCCATGTTTTATAAAGGCGTTAATAGACGGCATAATAGCACGCAAGTTACCGCGCCGTCTAAGCGCATCACCCATCATGGCGATATTTCCATCCGATCCGTCATCGGGGTTTGTAGCGCAGACTATGGTTGTATTAGAGGCCAGGGTAAGGTTCTGTGTCTTCCCTGTCTCGCACAGTGCGAAGCACATGTCTCGGCACTCTCCGGCTTTAACGGAAGTCCCACGAAGGAACTCATCAATTAATAAGAGAGTAACCGAATACTTGCCTGGGGCATACTCCGGCAGTTTTTCGTAGCGGCAGACCCTCATGCCTCCTGATTCTATATCCGGTATAAGGTAGCCCCGCAAGGCAGCAGGGTCTAAGTGCGGAAGATCCAATTTGATAAAACCGCACTGGTCTGGCCCGACTGTTTCTTCCGGGGTATCGGCCGACATGGGTTGAACGTAGGTTAAGCCACAGTGCTGTAGGACTCTGTCGAAGGCTTTCTTTAAAGCTCCCTGGCAAAGCACTGTTTTACCTACTCCTGGAGGGCCGAAGTACATAAAGGTGCGCGGTGCTCCGGTAATGATAGACCAGCAGAGTTCTTCCTCTGCTTCCCATGGGTCCATCTCCTTACACTGCAATCTCTCTCCTAGATTCTTTGAACTCATTTACAGTTCCCCTTTCAATACTTTGGTACACACATTATGATAAGAACACTTGGGGCACAGGACGTTGCCCATGCCTCTATTTGGAAAGAATACCCCTTTCTTTATGCCATCGACAGCCATACCTACCATTGTTAACGCAGACTTCTGCTGTTCCGGAGTTACTACTCCATCGTAGGCTATAACTGCTTTAATGTTATTAGGATTTCCATAGTCTTTCGGAAACATAACTCCAATCACGTGCACTGGATTCTTCAAATGTGCTCGCATCGCGGCGTACACGCGTAACTGTACCAGATACTCCTCGCTAAAGGTCGCTTTTGTAGTAAACTTCCAGTCTATGATAGCATCGCTGGTTACAGCATCTAAATACCCCTGGAGTTTATACGCATACGCCCCTGATACATTGTAGGTTAGATGAACCTCAGTGTCTACGATATTATATTTTGTGACACACTCGTAGATAGCGTTCGCCATAGCTACCTGCACACCGGGGTTAGTTATCCACTTAGACTCAAACCGAGGTAGCTTCTTGCCCTTAGGCATTTTTAATGAAAAGACTTTTAGCATATACTGACGAACTTCTTCCGGTGTTGTTAGCACTTTCTTAGCTACTAACTCGCAAGCCTTATGTCCTACAGAACCAAATATAAAGTATGGTTTAACAGGTTCTCGTAACTTTAGGATTTTGTTAAAACCGTACTTAAAAGGACACTGCGTGTATTGGTTAAAGCGGCTGACTGACATGCAAAACTCTTCGTCATTGCCTGCAGTTTGGTACTGTAAGTACATGGACCCCTCATACTTTCTTCTACTAGTTCTTTTAAGTCACAAAAGGTGTAGGTTTTGGTTCGTGGCATTCCATAGCAGTCTCCTTGAGTTATGTTATGAGCGTACCTATGCCACTCATTTCTGTCTGCTCCTGGGACCCATAAGACGTGTATTTTAGCTTTTATGTCGGCTCTGAGTCTGGTTATGCAATGTTTGTAATAGGAGTAGCTCTTATGCCGATACGTCGGATGAGTCCACACATATTTGGCAAACTGGCTATCTGTAAGGACTATTATGTGTTTAATATTAACTTCATCCTCGTTGTCATAAAGCAAATTCTTACTATATTCAAGTCCCTTTTGTATGGCCCACAGTTCTGCGCTATTACTATCCGCCCACCGTGTACACCTAGCAGAGTAGACAAGGCATTTACTAGGGTGTAGGAGTAGGCCTCCTACTTTAATCCTTTTTGTGATGTAAGCTCCATCGCAAACTAGAACAATCCAGCTGCTCCCAAGAGTAATAAGCTTCATGTAACATATACTCCTTTATTTTGTTTAGATCCATCCCCCTGGTAATGAATAGATCTTGCACAGCATCTCGCCAGGAACGTATTACTATTTTATTGCAAGAAGCCTCTGTTACTAGAACAGTAGGCACACCTGCCCGTTTGTTTTTAGCTTTAGCCCAGGATGTCTGTGGTGTTCGTAAGGTTTCTCCTTTGCGCTTGAATTCTAAGTATACACAGAAGGCTCCCCAGTGTAAAATATGATCGGGGCGGCCATCCTCGCTACCCCTGCCAGGGGGGTTTGGTACTAGCACAAGGGATAAGTCCGGTCGAATAATCTCTCTAAATTTACGTTTTAGGTCTGACTCGTTCATTCCTTTTGTTGCTCTACAAGTAAATCGTAGAATCCTTTCTCTTTTGTTATTTTACCTTCTGCTACCTTTAGCATAGCAGTGTCGATTAGTTTACCTCCGGTAGGCTTGATAGCTAATATATTAACTATAAAAGTCCTACCAGAAGGGTTATGGGTGAACGTATCCAGCCTTCTAACCCTGCCATTGGTCTGGTTTACTAAAGGCCCAGAGTAGTGCTGCTCGAACCAAATTACATAGCGCCCGTTAGCGAAGTTTAGGCCAATACCTCCTGACATAGGATGTATACCCAAAAATCGGAGATGGTTATCTTTAAATAGCGTTGTTAGGTGGTGATGGTCTTTCTGTGGGGTTAGTCCAAAGAATTCTATGTCGGTTCCTAGCATTTCCTTTATTTTGCTATAACTCCACGCATGAGTTGCTACAATTACGCATTGTTCTTTTTTTGGGAGTCTGTCTAAAAACTCTCCTAGCGTTTCTAGCTTCGCTGTATGTACGTCATGGTAAGTTCCATCTTCATGCCGGAAAAACCCAGTACATAGCATATCGCAGAACATGTCACGTTTAAGGCGATTAAACCCTTCAGCAGCTAGCTCTACCCCTTCTCTAGGGTTATACTCGGCCAGGTATTTTACCATCATGTCGTTATACAGTTTCAAGGCCTTAGGTTCTAATGGTGCGTACAGGCGCTTGTGCTCGCTTTTAGGGATATGAGGCGCCTCTTTGTCAAAGTCCCCCCGTATAACGTAGGAGGCTATGCGTTTTGCAAACTCCGGTTTTAAGCTGTCACGAAATTCGTAATCAGTATTAAATTGTTTTACAACAGGGTAACACCAATCCTCTAAGAATACCCTTCTGCGGTTAGGAAAAGCAAACGGAGTAATAAACTGCATTATCTGCCACATACCCTCTTCTTTTGACGGGGTAGTGCCTGAGCAGACTATGCGCAACCTCCATTGGGTTTTTCTCACAATCTCCAAAGCATACTTGTATTGCTTAGACTTATTGGATAAGAACCATCCCTCGTCGAATATGCCTCCCGTTACCTTCGGGAAGTGCTGGATGATAATAGTTTTAAGGGTACGCATACGGGCGTAGCTTATGATGCACACCGACCATTCTTTAGCGAGGAGCAGCTTTAAATTCTTAGCTTTGGAGTAAACTAGCATTATAGTGCGCTCTGCTAAAGAGGGGTAGCTTTCTTTTATTTCATCATAGAAGTTATAGAGTAGTTTGGCCGGGGCGATAATAAAGAACTTGCCACCGCGACGTTTGTACTCGTTTGCTAGGCGGATAACAGCGGTTAAGGTTTTACCCAACCCCATATCAAAATTCAAAAGAAGAGCCGGCAGGATTTCACTAACCGCTAATGCTTTGGTTTGAAGTGGAGTAGGTACTTTAATTTTAGGGTACCAGAAGTCTTTAGGTAGTGCAGGGCTTGTCTCTTCCCAGATGACCTTCCTGGCCTCTTCCATTAACTCCAGTCTTCGCTCGTTTAGTAACACAGCGTTATCTAAAGATTCTTTAGTGAACTCCGATTGTGCTTTTAATTCGCCTCGTGGTAGCTGGTCGACTAATTGTACTAAGTCAACCATAAACGCTGGGAACTTGTAATACGTATTTGCTACATTTCGAACTTTATTAAAGCACTGCCCCCAAACCACTCGTTTTTGCTCTGCTGTCATACCATGTACGAGCAGCTTTCTATTGGAGAAATTTACGAACATACTAAAATCCTTTGCGGTTTTTCAGTCTTCTCGAGTAAAGCGGTAAGCATGGTTACAGGAGAAGCTCCAACTATTGGTCCGGTAGCTGTTGGATAGAAGAAGGTTTCTTTAAGATTTGGCTGACCCTCTTCTAGTTTAAACGTAGGTTCTTTCGATAGACTAGATGAAATTCTAACAGCCACTACGCGTTTGCTTTCAGTTCGCTTATTTGGTAATACTTCGATCAGTAGCAGCCCACCGTAGGACTCTTCGTACGCCTCATAGACTGTTCTAAAAACATAACTAATAACATTGGAAGACAGTTTTAGAAGCCTTTGCAATCTGATGGGGAAAAGAGAGCGTGCTATCTTCCACTTGTCTTTTGAGTTTTCTTTGTACAAAGAGAAGGTGGGGAGTAGGTACCTCCCTGCTTTAGTATAGTACAGGGCCTTTGATAAAACAAAGGATACTACTGTAGGTTTTGGGTAAGTGCAGGAGAAGCAAACGAAGTCTGCAATAAATGGTTGAGAAGCAGGCTGTGATTCAATAGTCGCGGTAAAGCTAAAAAATATAACTTCTCCAAGACTATTAACCATAGCCCGTACGCTGTGTGTCATATAACACCTCCTACAGGCTAAAAAAGATTGCACCCCCTTCGTTCGGCAGAATCAAAGGGTGTGGGTAGCTAGAATTTACTACACGGGATGTTATATAACAGATATCGGAAAGATTGTTAATAGGGTTTGGAGTATGAGTCAGCATCACCGGAGAGAGCTTCTTTTAATTTCTCCAAGGCTTCGCCTTCTGTGATGCCACAAGTTATCAGTGGCGAGGAATCACTGCTAGCGATAAAGCAGTTCCAGTCTTGACTCCAGTACACAGATAACATTTTAGACAGTTATATCCTGTAAAATTTCTATGCGCTTTTTCAGTACTGTTTGCCTGAAAGCATCTTCACTATTGGGATTCTTTGTAATTTCTACATCGAACCAGTAGGGCCAACCAACTTCCCACTCGGAAGTATCTTTATAGCGTACTAAAAGGTCGAAGACACCTTCTTCAGCATTGACAAAAGTAATCTCTTGTCCCTGGTCACTACGAGCCTGGAATACATAGTTTTCACACCACTGCTCTCGTTTAAAAGTGATACGAATTAATGAGTTAGTTAAATCAACAGTTTCGCCTAACTCATCCAATACTGTGACCCGTAAACAAAAGGTGTCTCCGCGATAAACCCGAATTAAAGAATCGTCTTGTGTTGTAGTATCAGCTTGCCCTGGCAGTACTGGGTCGTCAGAAGCAGGAGGCTCCTGATAATATGTTCCCTCTACACGGTTACAGTTTACGAATTTCCCGCCACATCGGAACATACTAAATCTCCTTAAAAGTAACGGTAAACGTCCACGTAACTTCGTAGCCATCGGAGGGGCCTATAAGGGTACCACCGGGGATATATACTCTTGCGAACATCTCCCCATTAGCTGCTGCGTTAAAAAGACCAACCTCTCCTATATTCTGTCCCGAGAGCTCTCCCCCAAACCATTTTGCAGTATATGTAATGGTATTCGTAACCACGTTAACAGATTGTAATGGCTTGCGGGAGATTTCTGTTGTAAGTGCTACAGACCCAGCAGCGGTAGGACTATCATCTAGTCCCACTGCAACGTGCGACATAGCGCTCTGTCCTGGGCTCGTGAGTAACCGCAAACAGGCGTGGTTTAATCCAACATCAGTTACTTTGTTCTTGAAGGTCAGGATTCGGCAGTTCTCTCTGGTCCCGATCCTGATCATCACATTCCCCATTTCCTTCATTCGGGACTGCTTTCATCATTGTTTGTCGAGCTCTTGGATCTTTTGGAATAAACCCTATGAGCTTGGCAGCTCGATCCATGGCCGGCATTTGCAAGTTAGGATTATACCCGTAATTAGTGATAAGCATATATTCCACCTGCTTATCCAGGGCGTCAGTCCGCGCTTTTAGATAATTAAACACATTTTGTGCTTCTTGTGTTAGTCGATTCAGCTTATCGAGTTCGTTTAACGCGAGTAGGTGTGTGTCATTGGTAATAGGGGTACCTGTAATAGTGATTGACTCTCCACTAGCCAGGGGTACTGTTAGCGTATTTGGCATAAATTACTCCTCATAAAGATATTATTTCATTATAACATTATTAATGTTAAATAGCAAAATAAATCTAGAAGGCCGCCGGAACCGCAGTCGTCATTTGTTATTGTGACCTTTTACAGAGCGGCCTTCGTAGTCCTACCACCCACCACTAACAGAACCGAATTCAGTAGCCTGACAGACTAAATCGGCTCTAGCATTAGTCCCCTCTGGGGTAAATGAAGAATCTGTAGTAACGCGAACCACTAGTATCATAGAAGTAGAATCAGATACTTCTAGAGTATCTGCTAAATAAAGTGTTTTTGACTGGTCCCCGGTAGTAAATACAAGACTACCGTACGTAGTGCCCGAAGTACCATTATGATAATAGATAACAAACGTAGCTTGACCTGCAGTTACAGCAGCGTCTAGTTGTACTGAGTATGCTCTAACATTAAATGTTCTGGCCATCTGTGTGGTATTCTCGTGTCCGGCGATTAAGGCATAGTCAAAATTGTTGTCTGTTAGACTAGCCACCAGATTTGTATGCTCATATGTGTAAATCATATTAGGTTGCCTTCATATCAGGGGCTACGAAATTACCATACTGCCAAGCTCCTAAGTCGGGTAATGTTGTCCAAAGATTCACAAGAAATCTAGCCGGCTCGGTAGACCAATCAGAGTTGGTGCTAAAGATAACCTCTAACCTGTCTTTTTCATGTACTTTACGGTGAAATCTCTCTGATAAGTATACACCACTGGTGTCTGGCGTAACTACTAGCTTTTCATCCCAAACCTCTTTATAGCCAGAGCCTCTAAGGTTGTGCCTTATTTTAGCTACCAAATAAGCTCCGGAAGGAACTGTAATACCAGAAGCACCGAAATACACACTAAAACAAGTTACATAACAATATTCCGATGGCACTATAAACTCATTAAAAGTATCCGTACCCAACAATGGGACATTAACATCCGTGGAGCTCACCGGGGTAGTAGACGTTTCAAATATAATCATACTGATACCTCCACATGAATTACTATATCTATTGGATCTGGGGCTAAATCGGCGGATGAAGTAATGGAAGCTCCAATCTCTGCTGCTCCTTCCTCTCCTAAAGAGCCATCACTGCCAGAGTTATAAGGGTATAGAAACAATGGGTTAGCGTCTAAATCTTTTTGCGAGATTGCTGATTGGGTTGACGAATTCAGTACTACTTGTGTGCCTGATTGTTTACCTTTTGTGTTCATGTGGAGGGACACGGTAATAGTACCAACAGTAATGTTTGTACTTTCTACTCTAGCAGAAATCCCGACTATATGTGAGAAGAATGGCTCTATAGGATAATAGTTTTCTGTAAGTACCTCTGACAAAATACTAGCCATGGAGTCAGTCATACTTGCGTTTACTGTTTTGGTAAAGGTTAGGCGTACAACATCCATTTGTGTTTGTTCCATCACAAAGCGTTGAGTCCCCATTCCTTCCCAAACATCTCCGGAAGGTCCCCCATGCACCTGATGAAAGCGCTCTAACCCTTTGAAAGAATTATGGTACATAGCCCCATGGAAGTACCCTCCATGGTAAGAATTAGCACCCCACGCCCTATCGATACAGCGCAATACTGAGGCTTGTCCGCTCCCGACTACTGTTCTGTCGTTTTGTCCCCGTAGACTAGATACGTCTGGTACCATAAAATAGGATAAAAAGGTCTCAAATCCACGTAAGGAGGAATCCCATTGCAGTATAGAAATAGTTGTAGAGCTTGCTGGCTCTACTACGTACCAGTCAAATCCAGCAGTACTAGGACCAACACTGGATTCATAATAGTGAAAATCAGTGTAGGCATTCCCGTTAGTATGGCCCATTCTGAGGTAAATGCCCCCATCAGACGGTTCATCACCTTCTATATTAAAAGTTATACTGTCTTCTGCGTATAGCTGTACTTTACACTCATTAGCGCCTGGTCCATATAACTGTATATCCCCAGCGTTATTAAATAATGCTACTTCTACACCACTTCCTGGAGTTGTATTATACCTATGTATTACTAAGCCTAGTTTGTTTACATACTCACTGTCAAGTGTTACAACTGTAGAAAGTTCCGGATAATCGACAAGGTGTAGTTGCCCACTTTTATTCGCAGTTCCAGCATCTGCGTCTAGACCTAGCATAACAATAGCATTCCCCGGTGTCCCATCTATATGCCCTATTGGGGATGCACGTAGTTGACCAAACTGAGTATCACCCAAATCTAGAAAGTTTACAATCTTAATAGGAGTATTTGTTCCTATTTCGGCCAGTATACCTTCGACCGTAGTGGCGGTGTAGTAATCAGTGCTATCCTGAACCCCAATGTACGAGGCACCTTTACTAGCAGAAGTTGATGCCAACTCTGTCCATATTTCTGCTAGGGCTGCCTCTACGTCCGTACTAACATAATTTCCCGCAGTATCATATATACCGATAAGACTAGCGCCTGGAGTAGCACCAGTAGAGTTAAGATCAGAGTGACTATAATAAATAGCATCGTGATCATCGTCGTCTAATCCTGTTAATGCCCCGTGGTCCGTTACTCCGCCACCCCCTCCGGCACCCAGTTCTTGTAGTGCACCCTCCACAGTAGTAGACGTAAAGTACGTTCCTGCGTCCTCTATACCTATAAACGCTGCGCCTTGTCCCGTTGTTACAGAAGCTAATAGCGTCCAAACCTCTGCTAGAGCAGCCTCTACATCCGTACTGGCATAGTTTCCAGCCGTGTCGTAGAGCCCTATAAGACTAGCCCCGGAAGTGGCTCCTGTAGAATTAAGGTCGGTATGGCTATAATAGACAGCATCATGGTCATCTTGGTCTAATCCTGTTAATGATGCGTGGGATGTTCCAGATCCAGCTGACCCCATCTCCTGCAGTACAGCTTCGACAGTAGTACCGCTGAAGTAACCGCCGGCATCCTCTACACCAATAAGGGAGGCTCCTTCGCCATTAGAGGTGGAGGCTAATACTGTCTTACTGTGATAAACAACTGAGTGATCATTATCATCTAACCCGGTTAAAGCCCCATGGTCTGTTACACCGGTGCCTCCAGCGCCTATTTCCTGTAGAGCCCCTTCGAGATTGGTGGCTGTAAAATAAGCCCCGACATCCTGTATCCCTATAAAGGATGCTCCCTCAGAAGCAGAATTGGAAGCTAGTAGGGTCCATATTTCAGCAAGAGCTGCTTCTACATCCGTACTAACGTAATTGCCGTTTGCGTCGTAAACTCCGATATAACTAGCACCTTGCCCTACTCCGGTAGAAGCTAGTTTGGGGATACTCAAGTAGATGGAGGAGTGGTCGTCATCGGCGAGGCCCCCTAAAGAGCCATGATCAGTACTAACTGAGATGCTATTAGCTAGCTCTAGAAGTACTGCTTCTACGTCAGTACCAGTGAATTTACCGGCCGCGTCCTCTACTCCTATAAGGGAAGCCCCCTCGTTAGCTGCTGTAGAGGCAAGTAGGGTTTGTGTGTGGTACCTTGCGTCTCCACGGGTGTCGTTATGGTACTGCCCGTGGTCGTCGTCTGCTAGACCTCCTAGAGAACCGTGGTCATTAGTACCACCAACAGCCCCAGAACCAATTTCAGCTAGAGCTAATTCAACGGTAGCCCCTGTGAAATACCCACCGGAGTCTTCAATCGCTACTTTAGAAGCTCCTTCTCCTGCAGCGGTAGAAGAAAGGATGGCTTGGGTATAATATCGCAGATCCCCGCGAGTATCGTTGTGATAATGAAGATGATCGTCTGCTCCAAGGCCTGTAAGACCACTATGTACTCCGGGAGAACCTGGGATAAACGAAGCATCTATTAACCCAGAAGAATTTAGTTTTACTAACTTCCCCTCGTCGGCGGCACCAGCACTCGGGCCAACAGTAGACCCTGTTACCTCCAGCCGGGATAAAATTACTGCTTGACTAACCATTCTACACCGTCACCTTCTTAACAGGTTTGTTTAGAGTATCCCAGAACTCTATATAACTGCACTTTAGCATGGTCTTTAGTTCCAGAAAGGCCTTGGTGTTTTGCGGGTACCATGCTAAGAATTCGCGCCAGGCCTTCCCATTACGCCGACATCGACTACACCCTCTTTTCGAAGTATTTTTAACTCTGGTTACTAATGATTGCCAGCTAGGAAGATAGGCACGAAACTGCGGATCGAAGTACCGTGTGATATTGCTTTTATTAAGGCGCAGTATACTCAACTTCTCCCTCCGATACAACAGTAGGATAAACTCTTTGCCAGGCTATTACAAGTTCTCTGATCAGGCTCTCCATTATGTCCCTGGCCTCATCCCGCTTCTCTAGTGTTTCGAATTCTAGTACTACTTCGCGTTTTCTAAAAAAGGTACCTAAAGTAGTAGGAGTGGTAGCAGGGTATTTCTCTACACTTACAGGAGTCGCAACTGTTTGGAACTCTTCTACTTCTTGTAGTGTGATTTGAAAGACAAAGATATCCTTAGTGATATTAACATATTCAGTAACATATGCTGCTAAGGAATACAGCCCTGATTCTAAGTCTTGGTTTTCAGTATACCTTACTTTTAACTTAACAGTTACCATTAGACTATACTCCCAACAAAGGTTTCTTCTACTTCCCCTGTTTCGAGAGGATTTGTAGCTGCCATTCTACTATCTGTTTCTTTTTCGCGCAAGCAACAAATTTTTAGTGTAGTGCTTAACTCCGGAGGGGGTGTTTTATCACTTGGCTCTCCCCCTGGAGTAAGTACTGGTGTAGGAGGGGCATATCCGTCTGCGACTTCTCCACCACCACCTCCGCCTCCATCAGGAGTTGTAGGGGGGCTACCGCCTCCACAGTCCCTATTTTGACAAATCTCAGGAGTAGCGGGTATACCTTGTGGTCCTTGTGGACCGCGAGGACCTGTGGGGCCTTGGTCTCCTACTGTTCCACCTGGGCGCTCGCACAAGTTATCGACATTTATATCAGTGCCAATAATAATACCATGCCCGCTAGGATCATTACTAACAGTGACCATATTTTCACCTAGAATCAACAGATTACCGTTAGCATCTGCGGGAACCCCGTTAACACCTTGTAGCGCAGTATTACAGAATGTAGGCTCAGGGCAGGCTGTAGGACAATACTCCCCTGCACCATACCCTAGTCCAGCAGAGAAGGAGATAGTACCCCCGTCTCTAGAGAGCTGTATATTATACCCTTCAGATAGAGTTACATTTCCAATCAATAAACAATCATTTACTAGTAGCCCAACAGCTCGACCGAAGGGGTTAACTCTTACTATTCGCATATCCAAGTATGCGGTATCACACTCCCACGTACCGATAGGTAGCTCCTGTAGATTTTGCGCTATGCAGACCCCAGAACCCCCTATAAATGTAGCTTCTTGTCTCTCTTGGATACGTTGAAACTCGAAGGTACCTATTGTCTCTACTGTAGAAATATTAGTGTCGGCTAGTATAGTAACCGTTACCGTTAGTCCTACTTTTATAGTCCCGACCCTGTAGTTATATAAAGTCTCTATTAAGCTTTCTGTGCCACCACTTGGTACTAACTGGTAGTGGTTACGGGTGTATATAACCAGCATGTCTAAAAACATATCGGTAGGGAGTTTGTATGAGGCACTGCCGAAAGTAAAGATAAGTTCTTGGTCGCTACGAAATGGATAGCTTCTATAACTATTTTGGTTAAGCCATTCTAAGTTTCTAGACATTTACCCCTTCTCCGTCCACGCTAGGGATGCACCCCCTAAAGTTATAGTATAATCTCGCCATGTCCCGGTATCTAGATCATAGACAGCTCTGACCGGTGTACCAGCAACAAAGTCTAAATATAATCTGTTTTGTGCTGACCACAAAGAGAGTAACCCAGCAGGGCTAACTTGAGGACTTGGGCTAACTAAACTCATGGAACTATCCATGAGCCCTATTGTGTTACTAGCATCTCTTGCATAAAAGTATAACCCGGTCCCATCTATTAAATCCGTTATACCATTACATCTATAATTTGGAAGAATTACTAGCACATTCCCTGATTCGTCTCGGCCAAGTACTGTTAGCGCCCCATTATTAATCATATACCCAGAAGCAGAACCTGAATACCACGCACCACCGGGGGTTAGTTCATAGGAGTATGCTAAAGTAACATACGTTTTTCCATTTGGTCCCGCACACACAGATCTCCAAACCCCCGTATAACTACCAGTGAAAGGCTGAGAAGCGGCGGCAATTACATCTGCTGCTGTAAGTGTTCTGACCCCTGAGGCTGTATATAGCTTAGTTACAGACGCTATATGATCAGAAACCTTAACTACCCAATTACCGGGAGAGTGTGCATGCGTAGTAATAACTGCGTTATAAGCCCCTAACACCTGTGCTAACTCTGTAGACCAAGACCAAGTATCGGAGTCAAACGAGGCTACGGTAAAACCATTAGCAAAATAAGAACTGCCTGTCCAATCGACTGTGATTAAAACTACATCTTTACCTGTAGAGCGGCGGTCACAGTATAATCTAAAGTTTCCATTGACAGTATAAGTGCTATAGTATTGTGGAACACCGGTAGAGTATTCAGTAAACGTCGAGCTGTTATAGTAAAAGAATTTACCTACAACTTGTGTGGGGTATGCTGGATCCTTGCATAGCACATAGAATTTTGAACTCCCTTTTTCGTACCCTACAGAGGCTAAACAAAAAGGATACCCTACAGGCATAGAGTGAGTTTCGACTGTTTCGTATGGCGGTGTTTGCTTAGTGCTATAGCTGAGTGGGGTTCCAGAAGGCCATGTAGAGTACCATACCTCCCCAGGTACGAAGGACGGTAAAATAGTAAACTCCTTGCACCCAGGCAGGTAGTAGGTTGTTTCGTTATACTCCCCTTTAAAAATAAGGCAGTAAGCTCCTTCAGTAAATGGTTCTGGGTCTACTGGTCCAAATGTCGCCCGTGTATCGCTTAAAATAACTACAGGGTACTCTGCTACAGTAGATTCTGTAACGGGGTCTACTACTACGACATAGATTAGTACGATATCAGCAGTTAAGAATCTGATCCCTTCTAGTGTAATTATCGTTTCATTATCATTTCTTGAAATAAGCCGGTTAGGAATCACCTTGTAAACAATGGGGTAAGTTGCTATATCTTCTGTAAGAACACTGCCTCCAGGGGTTATAGTGATATCTCCTCCCGGAGTTACTACGATACCTCCTCCACCGCCGCCGCCACCGCCGCCGCCACCGCCACCTCCTCCTCCACCGCCACCATCACCACTGCCGCCGTCTATTTCAACATTGACACAGTAACAAGTAGCACAAGTACCGATAGGACCAGGAGCGCCTCTAAGTCCTGTATTTCCTACCGGCCCTCGTAAAGAAGTGGGAAACGGGTTTGGACAATTAGTTTCAGGAGTGAGCATGGAGCCGACTATTACTCCCCTTCCACCTTCTCCATGGTAAGCCCCTGAGCCTAATCGTACACGGAAGATGCCTTTACCGGTAAGGTATAAGTTCCCGGTAGAGGAAACGGGGGGTAGCCCGTTTATAGTAGCTATCGGGGTTTTACCCTCAAAATCACTATCGCAATCAGTGCTAGCCACAGCGTCTAATCGAATGTCATTCCCATCAACGGTTAGGTTTAGTCCATTTTCTCCAACTAGCTGTAGTATCCCGGACATTTTCATATAGTTATCGCCGATGCCGACAGACGACACAGTGGTAATGTTTAGAGGTAGGTACGCAGCGCTTGACAGTAAACCGCCGTTTGTTTCAAATATATAGTTACCGGCCGGCAAAAGTGTAAGGAGTTTCTGGAATCCTGTGCCGGTAACAATGATCCCAGTTACAGAATGCTCCGGAAGTTCAAATTCTCTGCTTTGCCCGGTTTCCCCGGCCATCCAGATATGGTCTAAAACACCTGTAGAGTTTGATATTTCCCAGTAGACATTACGTGTTCTGGTAATACCTACTCCGGATATATAATACTCGTCTATCCATGGTACATAAAAAAATAAGTCTGAGATGATATCATATGGTATGTCTATGTTGTTTGTTAATTTTAACGTTGCAGTATCAGCAAACGGGAACTTACGATTATTATTTAAGTTGTCCCACTCGGCTAAGCGTGTCATGAACTTCTAAACCTCTGCCTTACCTGTTCTTGGGTTAGTTCTTCTGTCTCTAAACACAAGTCTCTGTTTCCTGGGTCGCTACAGCTTGGGCAACAGTCTCCTACGAATATGCCGGGGCAAGGGTCGTCTGGGCAAGGTTCGCATTTTAACATACCAGCAGGGCCTCTCGTCCCTCTAGGACCAACTGGGCCTGGATCTCCGGTAGGCCCTTTTGTGTAGTTATCGCATATGTCAGCCGGTTTAATTATATCAGAAGATAGAATAACGGTATTATCAGCGTTTGTTACTACTGTTACCCCATCCCCGGTGATTGTAAAATTGCCGTTAGAGGCAGGGTACAGCCCGTTTATCATATATACAGGGGTCCTGTTACATTCATTCTCGTTGCATGGCACTCGTCTAAAACAGTCTGGGATAAATAGCTCTGGCTGGTTTAGCCCTATATAAATAATATTATTCTCTGGGTCCTGCCTAAGTGTGATACCAGTATCCGCCTGTAGTTTGACATCCCCTGTAAGGGACCAGAGGCTGTTCAGAGTACTTATCTCTATTGGGCTCACTAAGGTAGATAATACTTGGGTAGCTTCTGAAGAGAATGTAAACGTTCTCCTATGAACAAATAACTCTTCTACTCCCTTACCAAAGGAGATAGTCCCTCCGGTACCTGCAACCCCCTGTAGTGGGTAGGACTTCCCTTCTATTATATTGGAGCGTATGAATGTGCCATAACATACAGTAGTTTGGGTGCTATCGGCGAATACTAAGGAGAAGAGGCTTCTGCTGATGGTTAATTTGTACAGATATACTGGGAGCACTACACTGGACGGAGCTCCTATAGTAAGGCCAACTACAAAAGATAGCGGAAGAGTTATTAGAGAAGCTTCGTCTGTAAGGCTAGCAGTATCGTAAAAAGGGTACCTTCTCTGCGCATTAAGCTCTTCCCAACCTCTTGGCTCGTACATTACGGCTCCAATGCTGCTATTCGAGTTTCTATAGCGTCTAAATCATTAGATTTATCTATAAAATCATTTTCGGACTCTGTTAGCCGAGTAGCACAATCCTCGCAACAAGGACGGCACTCATCTGTAATAACCACCATATTACTAGCTGCTTCCGAGTAGATATTGATGCAATCAGATCCTTCTATTTTAAAATTGTACCCATCTTCATCCGGCCTGGTTCCTACAATTGTCTCTATAGCGCGCTCCCTAGGGAGGTCTTCTTCGCAATCACACTCTTCGCCCTCTGCCGAACCAGCGCTTAGCTCTATACTGTTTGTAATACGATTATACTCTAAAGCCACATTGCAGCCGGCTCTGAGAGTGATTTCATCCAACAATACCAGGTTATTAACTTCTTCTAAAATCCCGATAGTATAGACAGTAGGCGGTTTGGGGAATATAACTGAGGCTAAAAACTCTGTTTGCTCTACAGTAAACTGTTGCGCCGATGTAGGAAGGGGCATTCCTGCTACCCCTTCTCCCATAAGGAATCGCCCGACTACCGGCTCTCCGTTTACTAAAGCCCCTACTTGAACGACCTGTCTAATAGAACTTTCTGCACGGAGTACACTGAAAGTAAGTAACTCAAGATCGGGTTCGGCGTATACAGTTATTACGAATCCAAAACCATCTTGTGCGATTTCTTTGATAAAACACTTCTTCTCACCTTCGGCAGTGAATACTACAGCATCTATTAAAAAATCTTCGCGTATAGTATAAACTCCATTGGTTAAAGTGGCCCCATCCGTAAAGGGGTACCTTAGTAGTGAGTTGGATGTTAGGTATTCTAAAAAGTTCATTTGTCCAGATGTAAGCTATGGAATGCAGGAGCGCGGAGAGCCCCGCTGGGGAACTTCCCTAAAGCTGTTACTTTAGCTACTCTGCCAAGGTAATTAATAGGGTTTTGAGCCATATCCCGCCTAGTAGCATTAGAAAACCCTGTTCCGACATTCCCTACTACTTCTCCAGTAGGCGTAAAGGAATACCGCAGCGCTCCAGCCATACCTTCGCGCTTCCCTGGTACAATTTCCCGTATAACAACATCATGCTCGGGGCGCAATTTCATTCGAGTTGGGCGGGAATCTCCTGCCACTGGCCATGCAACTACTCCTTCCTGAGTGTCTTTGTGCTTCCCAGAAGCGATTTCTTTTAATAATTCGCGCTTTCTTTCCGGAGAAGTGGCTAATTCAGGGAGTTTAAAGGTCTCTGGCATCAATTTAGTGATCTTTTTGAGTATTTTGAGCTTAGTTTCGTAATCTTCGTCCTCTACGTTTTGCCCTTTGTGTTTCACAACATCGAATATTATGTTGCGTAGAGTGATTCCTTTGTTTTTTTGTCTCTGAAGGGAGTTCTCGGTGGTAGCATTTAATACTGCTCCTAGCTCTTGTGAGGCTATTGCACGACCGGTAGACTTGTCTACTCCGTATAATTCACCCCTAAGAACGGTACCACGCAGTTCTTCAGGTATTTTTGCGCTATCCAGACCCTCAACTTTGTAGGTATGCTGAATTAGGCGGTCGGATCTTTGGGATGGGCGGTAAGAGTAAGCCCTTGGGCGGCGGCTAGTCAAGTCCCAGATGACGTGTGAGCCATCTACTTTGGGCTGTAGGACGTAGTCTTTGTCTAAATATTTGTCTAGATTTTCCGGTTTGTCATCTTTATACGCGGGTTTGGCGTCTGGAATAGCCTTTTTCGTAGCCCTTGTGGGGGTTATATTGATGGCAGTCCAAGTATCAGGACGAAAACCAGCCTTTCTCTTTGTGAGTATGAACTCTTCAGGGTCTCTTTTGTCTAATAAAGCAAACTGTACATGCTCTGGGGAAGAGGATAGGACTCTTGCCAGGCCTTTTTGATCTATTTTGACCTCTCCTTTGCCGTACCCGCGCCCTAATTTACCCTCAAACTTCATAAAACTAGGACGATGCGTGGGCTGATGGATAGCAAGCCGTCGTTCTCCCGGTGCTGGGAGACCGTGGCGGAGAACCCAGGAGTGTGCATCCTTACCGTCGGACAATCTTAGGTCGTAATGGGGACCGGCACGCACTGCATGGTGCTTTTGGACAACGAATTTCCAAAATTCCGGCAAAGAGAGGGCCGGAGGGGCCTTTTTAAGCTTCAAATCAGGTATCCCGGCTGCCTGGCGACCGAGTTTTATTAAAAATTCTGCTATTTTGTCCATTTATCGTATCGAGAGTGGGCACAAATTGCCGTCTTTGTCGCTGTAAATAAGAGCCGTGAACTTAATTTCTTTGCCTTTAAACGGATTCAGTAGCTTTGTATACTTACTCCCGGTGCCCTTTTTAAGATAAGCTAGTGTGATGTGTGGAGTATAAGTGTACCCGGTGTCGATCACATCAATATTTTTAGTTAGTTTTTTATTGTATGCCCTAAAATCCGAAGAGTGTACCGTTAACTTCAGTATATCCTGGTCTTTCTGTTTAAATAACGAGACGTCTCCTATCTTTCCAACGATAGTTCTAACCGGAGTGGTCCGTAATTCTCTTGCCAACACCTCTTCGTCGTTAGTCAGTATGCCATATTTAACAGTGACATGAGGATTAGCTACAGCTCCGCCTGGTTTAAGGTCGCTTTTTTGGACATTGGTGTTTATCCAGTCCTTGATTGCCTTAGCCGTCTTAGGCCCCAAATAGGCCATAATACACCCGCAGGAGTGGGATTCTTCTGCGAGTTTGGTTAAGAAGCCGTCATAGAAGGCACGTTGGGCTAATTTCATTTTACAGGTTGTCCCTCTTCTTGCTGGTCAGAAAAAGATAACAGCTTGTCAGATAGTGTGTATCCTGCTATCCAAAAAGTGCGCACGAATGCGCGTTTCCGGTTCCTGCTTCAACCACAGTAGTTTCATCAAATCCGAAGATATGATCAGCGCTTCCATGTCCACAGGCTTGAAAATCCCGTGTAG
>Ga0180433_10000260_pt1 | contig 93585 bp, 80 predicted proteins | sample SS_ome_8_FD_132980 | JGI IMG/M metagenome (GOLD analysis project Ga0180433, IMG submission 132980) | Hypersaline lake sediment archaeal communities from the Salton Sea, California, USA - SS_1_D_1 metaG | ecosystem: Environmental > Aquatic > Non-marine Saline and Alkaline > Hypersaline >... | reverse complement strand
TTTCTGGAAAAAAGGACGTACCGCCTGATAAAACTCTTCTTCGGACATTTTCCTGATATAGACACCATTCATCCAGTCCAGTTTTTCCTGATCAAATACTGCCGGAGACTGAGATACACGCCCAAAATCAAACTCCCTGATTAACCGTTCTCTGGAAAAAATTTCATCACCGGATTCAGAAGACCAGGAAAGCCGGGAAAGAAAATTCACCAGAGCATCCGGTATATACCCCTGTTCTCTGAATTGAGCCACTGAGGTTGCACCATGACGTTTGGATAGACGGGTTTTATCCGGCCCAAAGATCATGGGAATATGAGCAAATTCAGGTATTTTCCACCCCAGAGATCGGAAAATAAAAATCTGTCTGGGGGTATTGGATACATGGTCATCCCCACGGATCACATGAGAAATTTTCATGAGATGGTCATCAATCACACAGGAAAAATTATACATGGGCATACCATCTGACCGCATGAGAATAAAATCCCCAAACTCCTCTTCCCTGAAATCAATGGTACCTTTTATGATATCTTTGAATTCAGAGATATCTTCATCAACATAAAAACGGATAGAAGGTTTTCTTCCCTCCTTCCTTAATTGTTCTTTTTCTTCCTGGGCCAAATGTAGGCATCTACGGTCATAAATTGCAGATTTACCTGCTTTTACTCTCTGCTCTCTTCTTTTCTTAAGTTCCTCCGCCGTACAGAAACACTCATAAGCCTTGCCCTGTTTTAACAACTCATCAGCATATTTCCTGTACAATGTAAGACGTTTGGACTGATAATATGGACCATAATCACCATCAGCTTCAGGTCCTTCATCCCAGTCTAAACCCAGCCATTTCAGATCCTTGATAATAGCTTGTTCTGAAGTCCGGGTAGATCTTTCTATGTCCGTATCCTCAATACGTAAAATAAATTTTCCTCCGCTATGTTTAGTAAAAATCCAGTTCATAATCGCAGTTCTGGCATTGCCAATATGCAAATGACCTGTGGGACTGGGAGCAAATCGGGTTCGAACCATAATTTTTCTGTTCCTTTCCGTAAATGATTTCATTTTTTTTCATAAGTAATATAATAATTTTAAAGGAAAAATACTAAAGACAAACAAAAGAACTTGAGAAGCAAAGAACTTTAGAACGTGAGAACTTTAAAGCTTAAGAAAACATATGTTCAGAAATAAGATAAGACCGCAGACCGCGGACGGCTGACCGCGAATAACCTTGCAGTCTGTGGTCAAATAAAGGAGAAAAGGAGAATGGGATAAGACTAAAGAACAAAGATTAAAGAATAAATTTACTCTTTGATTTTCAAAAATAATTACACAATAAATACTTCCCTGATAAGGGAGATAAAGAGGGGTTTAATAAAAAAAAATTATTTTTAAAAGTCAAATCCAAAAATGTCAATAAAAACTATCACAGAACTAACCACTGCCTTTCCTTACCTGCAAAATCTGCTCCCGTTCTTCATCCTTCAAATCCCTGATGGCGTACAGGGTAATAGTGGAACTGACGCCCATTTGTCTTAATTTCTTTACATATGTTTTCACTTTATCCGGAGCAGCCTGCATTGTATCCTTTAGAGCCCAGCCCACACCCTTCTGAATAATATCCTCTTTATCCCGGATTAAATTATCACAAAAGTTCAGCGTCTGCTGAACAAATTTTCCTTCTTTGGCAACTTTCCGGGTAAATGTCACCACACTCGCCCGCCGCTTCCAGCGATTGGTTGAGCTGTTCCATTCCCGGAGCAGGGACAATACCTTTGAAGTATGTCTTTTGAGCAAGGGCTGTATCACATCTCCGCAAAAATAATCCACCTGGGACCAGCTGCGAAATGTATCAGCCATCCTGTTCAGAATATTAAAATGTTCAAGACCGATCTCTTTAATACTGAGTGCTGTTATATATATACCGGCAAGCCCTAGTTCCCCAATCTGTCTGCTAAGTAGATCTTCTGCTATCTGCAGTCTTTGTTCTAGAGAATACTCCAGAACCCGGGATTTAAATTCCTTCATAATCCTGTAAAAATCCCGAGCTTTCAGACCATAACTGAGATACTCCTGGTGCTTATGAAACCGCTCTTCCGGCACCGGCTTCTCAGACCCGGCAACCGTTTTAATGGTGTTTTCAATGTCAGTGATTAGTTTTTTCATTGAAATTACCTTTTTTATTATCTCAATAAAACATACAAATAGTAACAGACCGCAGACGGCTGACCACTTATACCTTATACCACCTACCTAATAACTGACAACCTATATCGCCCCTCGTGAGACTGTCGAAAAAATCATATTTACTTCTTTGTAAAGAGCAAAGCGACGAAGAAATCTCCTGATGTAAGCGTGAACGCCAGGAGATTGCTTCGCAAAAAACGCTCGCAATGACATATTCAGGACTTTTTCGGCAGTCTCTATTACTATAAATATTCCGTCCCTCACGTGACTCCAATCCGATCATTATTCATTATACATTTTTCATTACTAAAGAGTCTTTCCCTTTCTCCATTCTCCTTTACTCCCTTCTCCATTTTCCATTTTTTTCTTTTATCCTTTATCTTTTATCTTTTTCCCGCACCATCGCCACTGCACAGGCCGCAATAGCCTCACCCCTGCCCAGATCCCCCAGACCCTCATGAGTAGTCGCTTTGATTGAAACCTGGTTTTTATCCAGTTCTAAAGTCTGAGAAATATTTCTAACCATCTCATTTTTATATGGAGAAATCTTAGGATTTTCTGCAATAACAGTTACATCAATATTATTGATGTGAAATCCGGCATCTTTGATTATTTCACCAGTTTTTTTCAAAAGATCTATACTGGAAGCATCTTTATATTGTTTATCTGTATCCGGAAAATGCTCTCCTATATCACTTTTTGCAATTGCCCCCAGAAGTGCATCAGCAATAGCATGACATACAACATCGGCGTCGGAGTGACCTTTCAGTCCTTTCGTAAATGGAATTATAACACCCCCTAAAATTAACTTTCTCTCATCAACCAGGGGATGGATATCATACCCAAATCCTACTCTGATCATATTCCCTCTAATAGTTTTTCTGCAATTATCAAATCCTCTGGTGAAGTGATTTTAATATTTTTCTCCTCACCTGGAATGACTCTGACTGTATGCCCGATATTTTCCACCAGTGCTGAATCATCGGTTGCCGTCAGATTGGTTTCCCGGGCTTTTTTATATGCTTCTGCCAGTAATTCTTTCTTGAATCCCTGAGGGGTTTGCACTCTCCAGAGTTTACTGCGATCCAGAGTTTTGCTGACTGTATGATTCTCTACTTCTTTTACTGTATCATACACCGGTATAGCAGTAATTACTGCACCATATTTTCTGGTTTCTTCTATACAGAAATGTATTGTCTTTTCAGAAACGAAAGGTCGTACCCCGTCATGTACTATAACTATGTCAGTATTTTCAGGAATACTGTTTAACCCATTCCATACAGAATGCTGTCTGGTTTCTCCTCCTGCAATTAATTCAATCTGTCCGCTAATATTCCATTTACTTAATAAAATATCAGCAGCAGGTATTTCCTTCTCAGGAATAACTAAAATTACTTTTTGCACCTCCGGACATCCTGCAAATCTTTCCAGTGTATGAATAATAATTGGTTTATCATGTAATTGTAGAAACTGCTTTGGCACCTCCGCATTCATCCGCACTCCGCTTCCGCCAGCAGCAATAATGGCAGAGATCATTATATTTTCCTTTGCCAACATAACCTTTAAATAATCAGCATAGCATCTCCATAGGAGAAAAATTTATATCCTTCCCGGATTGCCTTTCGGTAAGCTTTAAAAGTAAACTTATGACCTGCAAATGCACTAACAAGTATAAGAAGACTGGAACGTGGCATATGAAAATTTGTCAAAAGTGCATCCACAACTTTAAACTTATATGGAGGGTATATAAACTTGTCAGTCCAGCCACTGTCTTTTTTAATATGTTTATCAATGGTAAGAATCGATTCTAAAACCCGAACTACTGTTGTGCCTACTGCTATAATTCTCCCCCTCCTGTCAATGGTCTCATTTATCTGTCGTGCCGATTCTTCTGAAACTTCATAATATTCCGAATCCATCTTATGACGGGAGAGATCCTCAACTTCAATGGGCCGAAACGTGCCCAGTCCTATATGAAGTACAACCGGAACTATCCGTATCCCCTTATTTTTTATCTTTTTGATCATTTTTTTATCAAAATGAAGACTTGCAGTCGGAGCAGCCACTGCTCCTCTTTTTTCAGCAAAAAGAGACTGATATCTTTCTCTGTCAATTTCTTCAGGCTCTCTTTTTATATAAGGAGGAAGCGGGATTTTTCCGATCTTTTCAATTATTTTAAAAAAATCACCATCATAAACAAATCTTATAACTCTCCCTCCGGAAACCGTATTATCCAGCACTTCACACTTTAGTTTATCCCCAACCATAAGTTTATTCCCCACCCTTACTTTACGGGCAGGTTTTACCAATACTTCCCATAAATCTTTTTCTAATTCCCGCAATAAAAATATTTCAACTTTTGCATGAGTTTTATCTTTTATTGCCATAAGTCTGGCAGGGAAAATTTTAGTTTCATTGACTACAAGACAATCTTTTTCATCAAGATAGTCTATTAAATCCTTAAACTGCTTATTTTCAATAGTTTTATCTTTTCTATTGAGAACCATCAATCGTGATCCACCCCGTTTTTTAGGTGGATACTGAGCAATCAATTTCTTTGGTACTCTGTAATTAAAATCTGATAACTTCATTCAACACCCCAATAATAGTAATATATTTTCTAAAATAAATTTTTCTGCTGGGAACCAGATAGTGGTATTCCAAGAATCTGGTAAGCCCTTTCAGTTGCTTCTCTGCCTCTGGCAGTACGTTTTATAAACCCCTTTTTTATCAGATACGGTTCGTAAATTTCTTCTATAGTACCGCTGTCTTCACTGACTGATACAGATAAAGTATTTAATCCAACCGGACCACCATTGAAATTTTTAATAATAACATTAAGTATCCTTTTATCCATTTCATCGAGTCCGCAGGAATCAACATCCAGACGATATAAAGAATCATCAGCAATATCCTTGGTTATTAAACCTTCACCTTCTACTTCAGCAAAATCTCTTACTCGCCGTAATAACCGATTAGCAATTCTGGGAGTTCCCCTGGAACGTATGGAAATTTCTTTCAGACCCTGCTCATCAACTTTTACTTCCAGCAAACGGGCTGACCTTCTGAGAATTTGAGAAAGATCATCAGAATCATAATAATCCAGTCTGTTCACTACTCCAAAACGGGCTCTTAAGGGGGAAGTAATAAGGCCTGCTCTGGTCGTTGCCCCGATTAAGGTGAATCTGGGAAGATTAAGACTCACACTTCTGGCATGAGGGCCGCTGTCAATTACAATATCCAGCCGGAAATCTTCCATGGCCGGATAGAGATATTCCTCAACTACTGGGTTCAGGCGATGTATCTCATCAATAAATAATACATCTTTAGGCTGAAGGTTAGTTAATATTCCGGCAAGATCCGCTGGACGTTCCAGAGCCGGACCAGTAACTGTTTTGATCCCCGTTTCCAATTCATTGGCCAGAATATGGGCAAGTGTTGTTTTTCCCAGACCAGGAGGTCCGTACAACAAAACATGATCAAGTGCATCACCGCGTTTTTTTGCCGCTTTAACAAAAACCTTCAGATTAGAAACGATCTTTTTCTGTCCCACAAATTCACTGAAATTCTGTGGTCTTAAGGTACGATCATATTTTATTTCTTCTTCCTGAACTGAAGGATCTGTAATACGTTCGGATTCCATAGTATTAAAATACCCTTATTAAAATTTACTACTCAATAAGTGCTTTTCTGATAATTTGTTCAACTGAAGCTTCAGGGTTTTCTTCACATGCTTTCTGTACAACTTTACTCGCCTTAACTTCACTGAAACCTAAAGAAATTAAAGCTAAGACTGCATCCTGATTAGCAGGAATTGAACCTGGTGCCTCAGCTCCGCTTTTTTTATCATATATTTTGCTCATCTTCCCTTGCAATTCAAGGACAAGCCGTTCTGCTGTTTTCTTCCCGATCCCAGGAGCAGTAGTTAAGGTTTTAAGATCACGATTACAAATTGCATGTTTGAACTTTTCAAAAGGAATTCCGGAAAGCATACTCTGAGCCAGTTTTGGCCCGATACCAGATACAGATAAGATCATTTTAAAAATTTCTCTTTCTTCTTCTGTTGCAAATCCAAATAATCGTACAGAATCTTCCCGGTGATGAAGATAGGTCAAAATACAGACTTCTTCCCCAACATTTCCCAGAGCATTAAAACTGGATAATGTTATTAATATTTTATATCCAATCCCATTCGATTCCACAATCAAAAAGGTCGGACTTTTATCGATTAATGTCCCTCGTATATAAGAAATCATACTAATAATTATAACTAAACACCATACTTTTTCTTCTTGAACTCATGGCAAATAGCAACCGCTAATCCATCAGCCTCATCAACCTGCAATGTTTTATTATGCAGATTCAGAATATTCAGCACCATTGCCTGAACTTGTTGTTTAGAAGCTCTCCCCACCCCTACGATAGACTGTTTAATCTCTCTGGGAGAATATTCAGCAACAGGTATTCCTCTGTTAACTACTGCCAGGATAATAACTCCTCTGGCATGTCCCAGTTTTAAACTGACTTTTGCATTTTTATTAACAAAAACATTCTCAATTGCCATTACATCAGGATTATAATCGTCCAAAAGATTCTGAATATTATCATAAATATTTTTAAGTCTTTCAGGAAAAGATAACCGAGGATTAATACTAAAATTTCCGGAAGTAATGGCTTTTATTGTATTATTCACAGAATTGATCAGACCATAACCGATACTTCGTAATCCCGGATCAATACCTAATATTACCAAAATCGATCAATCCTCAATTTCCGATTCATCTATATCAAAATTAGAATAAACCTTTTGCACATCATCACATTCATCCAGGCTGTCCATCAAAGAAAGAACACTTTTTGCTTCTTTTCCTTCGACTTTAACCGTATTCTTAGGAATCATAGTCAGTTCAGAAGAAACAAGCGAAACTCCTTTAGCTTTGATTTTTTCTTTAACCTGGTCAAAATCTTCTGGTGAAGTGACTATTTCATATACATCATCTTCAGTATCCATATCCTCTGCTCCGGCTTCCAGAACTAATTCCATTAGTTCATCTTCCCCAATATCATTTTTATTTACAGTTAAAAGTCCTTTTTTATCAAACATCCAGGAAACACATCCAGACTCGCCTAAATTCCCATTATATTTGGTAAGAATATGACGGACCTCAGATGTGGTCCTGTTATTATTATCAGTTAAGGTATCTATCATAATAGCAACACCGCCTGGTCCGTATCCTTCATATATTTTTTCCTCATATACTACGCCCGGAAGCTCACCTGTACCCTTTTTTATGGCTCTTTCAATATTGGACTGAGGCATGTTTGCAGATTTTGCATCATCAATTGCAGAGCGCAATCTGGGATTTGTTTCCTCATCACCGCCACCAAGTCTGGCAGCAGTCGTAATTTCCCTGATTAGTTTAGTAAAGATCTGTCCCCGTTTAGCATCCTCTTTGGCTTTTTTTCTTTTTATGGTACTCCATTTGGAGTGTCCGGACATATTAAGTTCCTCCAAAACTGTCTGGTATTATAAAATAATAAAAAAATACTGAGAGATACTTTAATAGTACAATACTGAGAAATACACAGTTAATTTTCCAGCTTTCTTTCTACTTGTATTTTGGAACGTACAATCCAGGCATTAGTCCATTCACTTTCACCTGCTCTTCTGCCGATACGTTTGACTTTTTCTCGCAATTCCTCAGCTTCTTTCAAGGTTCTGCAATCTCCAACCCTGATCTTCCATAAAGGTGAAGCAAATTCCAGATAGACATTTGCCTGAATTTTATATATTGCTTTTTGTTTTGCCTTTCTGGCCAAATCCTCATGACGTGTTGCTAAAAGCTGAACTCTGTATCCCTGTATGGTAACTTCTTCTGTTTTGGTTGTAACTTCTTTATTTGTATCAATAATGTTACTCTTTTCTTCTTCTGTTATATCACTTTTAATATCTTTTTCATCAGATATTTCAAAATCCTCTTCCAGCGTTAAAGGATCAAAATCCTCGTTATATTTTTTTTCCTCCTTATCAGTTTGCTGTTCGCTTTTCCATCCCAACTGGGAGGTTGAACAGGAAACCATAAACATTACTAATAATAATAAATAAAAATATATTTTAGACATCATTTACTGCCTCTTTTTTGTATTTTCCACTCTAATAATATACAAAAAAATCCTTGCGTGTTCAAGTTATTTTTTATAAATTTATAAACTGGTTTGTATAAAAAAATAGAAAAATCTATTTAAATCCAATAAAATCAAATTATTATAGAATATTATGCCAATAATTATTACCATGAAGGACTAATATATAGGTTAAATAAGTACTATCAGTCTTTATCAGCAACATTAAATTTTGCCAGCTGCTGTTTTTCTGATTCAGCCATTTCTAATAACGTTTTAGTCATTGATGCTACTGTATTTAACTGATTTTTCATTTCTTTGGTATAATTATTCACTTTCTGTACTTCTGCTGCATTCTGTTCACTGACACTGGTCACATTATGCATAGCAACATCAACATCCTGAGAAAACTTTTCAATTTCATTTAAAGAAGAAGAAACTTTATTCATGCTTTGCTGATTAAGCGTAACATATTGGCGGATATCATTTATAGCCGAAACAGCTTCATCTGATAAATCCGTTGAACTTTTTATTTGTTCCAATCCGGAGTTCATTACATCTTCTACTTTTTTTATCCCCTCCTTAAACATTTCGATCAAATTAAAGATTTCTGTTGTATGATTCTTCGTCTCCTGTACCATTTTTCGTATTTCACTGGCAACCACACCAAAACTTTTTCCATACTTTCCTGCTTTTACAGAAACCAGGTTTGCATTTAATCCCAAAATATTTATTTCCGTGGCAATATCATTTATAAACCACATGATTTTATCAATTTTATTGGAATAATTTCCTAATTCTTCAACTACCTGCCAGGAATCAGCTACAGATTTTTCTACCATGCGAAGACTCTCAATAGTTTTTTCCATCGCCATAGTACCACTGGTAACTGCTTTGACAGTTTTCTCAGCAGTTTTGGCATTTTCCTCAGTTTCCCCACTAACTGTTTTAATATTTTTGAGTAATTGACTGAATGTATCCTGAGTTTTCTTTACATTCTCATTCTGGGATAGGGTCCCCTGATACATTTCATCCATAGCAGAATTAATATTTGATGTCATTTCTTTTGTCTCAGTAGTGCTCACAGATAATTGATCACTTAAATCCATAAGCTTATCAGCTTGATCTGTTATGGAAAGCATTAAACTGCGCAGATTGAATGGTTCACTGTTCAAGGTAACCACCGGTATGCCAACTTCAACTGCATGGTTGATATGCGGGATCAGTTCTGCATCTGATGCAATCACACCAATACCATCATATTTCTCCTGGATAAGTTTTTTTAAAGCCGGCACAAATACATCTGGACCAAATAATCCCTTAGTTCTGTTTTCTTCAGGTATAATTAAGTCAACCTGAACATCTTCTCTGTTTTCCAACAAATTTTTGGCAGCAAGACTGCCTTCTTTAACTGGAAGCCAGAATTCACAATCAACTCTGCCCATGACAGCAATACGAATAGGATGGGGAGGCTTTTTATCAATTGGTTTTGCCAGCTTATCCAGACTATCATGATGTTGAATTGATTCTTTCCCTTCCATCCAGTATTCATGATAATTCTCCCGGGTAATAAATTTCATATCAGTAAGCAGTCTTGGAACCTGGGGTACCCAATCATCAACAAGATGATTAAAAAGATGTATAACAGGATTGAATCCCTGTGCATAAGGATCCTCGTCAAGTACTGCAGTTATTACACCTTTTTCAATGAATTCACTTATAGAACTGGTAAGGTCATGTGCGATTATTTTTATTTTATCCTTTTTGTTAGCGTCAATAACCGCTTGTGCTACAGCATGAGGTGTTGCACCTTCACAAATATATATGCCATTTAAATGTGAATGTTTTTTAATTAATGATGTTGTTTTTTCATAACTTATTTCTGTACTGTCATGACTTTCAATAATGTCAATAACATGTATTTCTGGAAATAAAGTCTTAAAAACTGACTCTAATCCCTTACGACGCAATTCAGTACTTGCATAACCAAAAACATTTGTTACGATTGCTACCTGACCTTTGCCATTAAGGATTTCGCCCATAAATTCACCACAGCGCTGCCCTTCAAGAAATGAATCTCCACCGACATAACATAATCTTTTACATGGTTTATCCGTGACCAAATTAAATTCCGCTGCTACTTCATGCAAATTAGTGATTATCTGATTCAGTACATTTAATTGTATTTTTTTCTGAGTGTCCGGTATTTCCACAGGATTGGCTTCAATAGTAAGTGAGGTGGCAAGATCCCCCTGAGAAAGATTAGCCATAGCATTCTTCCAGTTATTCAAATCCTTTAGTAATTTTCTCCCTTGTTTTAAAATGTTTTTATTGATGTTTGCCATTTTATCCACCTTAAAGTTATTTATGGGCTACTTTATTATTTGTAATATTGCATATTTGTTCATCATGCAATATGAAAAATTGTTCATAAAATAAACTCGCATTTTTTTACAATTATATTCTTACAGATATTAATAATAATTATCATTAATATGTAAAATATTTGTAATTCTTTTAAAAACAGTTAATTATAAATATTTTTATTAACATTATACCTGATAATATAAACATTGATATACACATTCTTATTGATCGAGTAATTTTTATATCATCAAATATCTATTTGGCAAAAATCATACCTGTGTTAACATAGGTAATATAGTTTTATAATTGTTTTTTAAAAAATTTTTTGTTATTTTATGACCCTGGATTATTAAAAACTGAATGTTAACTGATAAAAAAGGAAATCTTCATGAAAACTAAAATATTTTGTATCGGCTTTCACAAAACCGGAACAAAATCCCTGGCAACCGCACTTTCAAAACTCGGCTACAGCATTACCGGCCCAAACGGAGTAAAAGATTCAAAAATTGCCCATAATGTGTATACCATGGCCCATAATCTGGTAAAAAAATATGATGCATTTCAGGATAATCCCTGGCCCATTATTTTTAAAGAAATGGATAAATCATATCCTGGCAGTAAATTTATTCTGACTGTACGTGATACAGAAGCATGGATTAAAAGTATAGTAAGCCATTTTGGTAAAAGAAAAACTCCAATGAGAAAATGGATATATGGAATCGGTTTTCCAAAAGGTAATGAAGATATATACATCAGAAGATATGAAAAACATAATAAGGAAGTTAGAGAATATTTTAAAAACAGACCGGATGACCTGTTAATTTTAGATTTAACAAAAGGTGAAGGCTGGGAAAAAATCTGCCCTTTTTTAGGGAAAGATATCCCTAATATCCCATTTCCTCACAGAAATAAAGCTGAGATACGTACAAAAGAAGAACGATTGCATCGTAAAATAGCCAGAAAATTAAAACATATAATTATTGATATAAAGAAATAATTATACATTAACTTTCCTGGTTTAAGGATATTTTTTTATGAAAAAAATAGTGTATATTTGTGGAATGGTCCGGAGTGGCTCTACACTGATCAGTAATATTCTGAATGAACAAAAAAAAATAATGAGTATCGGGGAATTTTGGTATTTATGGAATCGGGGTTTCAAAGAAAACTGGCAGTGTAATTGCGGTTCGGATTTTCATAATTGTACTTTCTGGAATAACGTTTTTAATGATATACATTTACCTATCATTGATAAGATTGAATTTTATAACAATAAAAAATATGATGTCTCAATAAATCATACAGCTCTTAAAATATTACCATATCTGCCTATTAACAAATTGTATATAAAATATGTTAAAAATTATTTCAAAGACTACATTCTTTTATTAAATAAAATATATAATGCTATAGCAACTAATTCTGAGAAAAAAATAATTGTTGACAGCTCAAAGCACTATTTATATGGAATTCTATTAAACTTTATGCCCGATTTCAAGATCTATTATTTACATGTCATCAGAGACCCCAGAGGTGCTATATATTCTGCAAGTTATAAAAAAAAGAAACAAGTTGTTTCCAAAGACAGAAATATTATCATGGGCAACAGACCTTTTTTGAAATCCTGTGAAAATTATATAAGACTTAATCTTTTCAGTGAAAAGTTTTTCCACAATACAAACTATTATAAACTTTATTTAGAAAAATTTTTAGAGAATCCCAATGAAGAGCTTAAAAAAGTATTTAATTTTATTGGAATAGATGATACTGTTGATGAAATATTGACAAACAGAGAAATTGATTTTAAAGAAGTTAGACATGATCTATCTGGAAACCCGGATAGATTCAAACACTCAATTACAATAAAAAAAGGCAATCAAATCAATCTTAACAAAACATTAAGATTTTTAACATCACTATTGACATTGCCTTATACTATAAAGACAGATTATAAAAAATTTCTCTAAAATTCATATCCAAAATAAGAAATTTCCTGGCTGAACAATTTACTAATGATCTCCCGCTGATTTTCATTTAAAACTTCACGGTAGCTTCGTCTGTCTTTCCTGTATGATGACTTAGCTCGGGGAAGTTCTAACTTTTCCGGCAAACCTAAATGAACCCGTACTTCTTCCAGATCATCTTTAAGGTTCTCAAAATAACACACTTTATCCACCGCAATCTCTCCATTGATGGTATACACTTCAAAGCCTCTTCTTTTAAGTATCAAAGGCACTTTAGAGTTGAGAAAATCTGAAATTTCGGGACGGGGTTCAGAACGATTACACCAATAATAGAATGACAGAAAACGATCCCAGGGATTCCGCTCAATACAAAATTTAAAATAATTATTCCAAATTTGTTCTCCGATTAATTCTTTTACCTTTACAGCAGAAATATGATTATAATAGGTAAGTTTTCTTCTTGCCTTTACAATTAATCGGATCCAATCCATCAAACCATAATCTGTTACAGGCGCCAGACAATTTTGCGGACCAGGATAACCAAGTTTTTTCCTTAATTTCTCATCCTCTCGGGTAACAGGTGTAATAATATCATCCGGACCACAAAATTTTGACAAGGCAATTTCAATACTTGTGCCTGCTGTTTTATTTGTTTTAAGAAAGATAAATTTATATTTATGAGATATAATCATACTCTCTACTCTTAAATAATAACATTAACATCAGATATTTTTATTGATATGATGAGCTCACAGATACATCTGCTGGCGGCTGAGGAGCTGTATTATCACCTTCATAATCCAGTGTAAATCTGAAGAACACCACATCATCATTTATAAAATCAGAAGACCAAATCCAGTGTACTGGATACGAGGTTGAAATACCTTCAACATCAGTATACTTTGCCCAAGGCTCCGCAGAACCATGTAACCCATAACTGGTAGCAGATTCCCATAAAGCATCTTCAAAGGATAATGTCTCCCATCCGGCTTCTTCTGATGTAGTTATTTTCCAATTCTCGTTTGTAACAAAAAGTTCATTCCCAAATTCAATTTCTGCCAGAATTGCTGCTTCTCCACCTCTGTCAGTTGCTTGAATAGCTATCAGATTCGTACCACCAATAGTTGGTATTTCATAGGTCTCAGCATCACTCCACCCGTCTGCCTCAGCAATATAATAACCATTTACATATAATTTATACACATTATCCGCTGTTATTGTAATTCTTAGAGAATCACCGGTAATACCAACATATCCTACAGTTTTATTGGGATCAATACTGTTCGGGGTTGAAGCCCGGTCCATAATATCATGCCCTGAGAGAGTATATTGAACTCCAACCATATGTTCACTTGTATTTAAATAATAAACACTTGAATCTTCGATACTCATTGTTGCACTATTAACTATAATGCCGTTATCAATATCATAATTGGAAGGAGTTTCAGCACTTACATTATCAACATTTTCACTGAAAATAACTTCCAGTTTAGTATCATTTATTAAACGGGCATCAAGGATTTCCGGAGGAATCTGATCAGTATCAGTTTTAAATACAGCCTGAATATTAGTTGAACTTCTGTTCCCTACATTGTCAATGGAATAGACTTCGTAAGTATAATTAGTATTCTCATATAAATCTTCATCAGTAAAGGTGTTAATAAAGGGTCTTCCTACTAAATGCCCGTTACGGAACACCTGATAAGCAGCAGCACTGTCTCCATCACTTGCAGCACCAGGAGCATTCCAGGTCAAAGTGATAGTATGTTCTGAGTTATCAACCATCTGTAAATTTTCAGGAGGATTGGGTGATACTGTATCATCTGCATCCTCTCCTTTATATACAAATTTAAAGGCATCTGCCATAACCTGCCCATTAGCCTCATTGGTTATCTTCACTCCTCCGCTCGTACCTTTTGTAAAATAGTATGTTCCTAAGCTATTCCACTGTTTATAATCTCTGGACTGATCAATAAAGCCTTCGGCAACTTGATTGTCAGAAAATTTAATTATAACAGGTACATTGCTTGCTTCTGTAATAGACCCCTCATTACTGCCCAGAAATCCATGCCATTCAAAAACTTCATAATTGCCCGGTACTCCGATAGTGGGGATGTATTCTGCATACGCTTCTCCTCTTCCGGGCTGAATTTTGGCATAATTAAATAAATCACAATAAGCTCTTCCACCAACACCCCAGAACGCATAATTATTATCCGCAGAATGAGTCCAGGTACCTTTAAATGTAGCTGCATTACTGGATGGTGAAGTGCCGGCATCAATATTATCGACGATAATATCAGCAAGCACTGTGTCAGGTTCTTTTAATAAAATTATTGCATCTCCCACAAAACCAAGTGGATCTGCAACTCGTGTTCTCCCAGTAAGAGTGACTTCAGTAAATCGCTCTCCATTATTAAAATCTGGATCCTGTCCGCCTAAAAACCGATAATATGGTCCCTCATAATACTGAAGTGTCTGTAATTGAGCATCTGTTATTGTATTGTCATAATTATCAAAATTAACAATAACTGCTCCATTCTCAAAAAATTTAACCCATATACCCTGCTCACTGATCTCACTTGAAGTTATCTGCTTTACACTATCTGTGGGAAATCCTAAATTTAGTTCATACTCATCATAATATTTTGTATAGTGATGCTCTCCTGCTGCCCAATCAGTATAACTGGAATAGGCATTATAGGTCAAAGCCTTTCCAAGAAAATACCTCATCTGATAAAAATCATTTTTAGTAGGTCCGCAGGCATCAAAGAAAAAAGTATGTGGATACGGAGCAGCAGCCTCCCACCTGTAAAATTTATTTAATTCCCAAATCACATTAAATGTTCTAGAACAATGTTCCTTCATCATCCCGTTAGAATGATACCATGCGAAGGTATGAAAATTCCCTGAATTTAAATGAATAATTTTATCATCCCCAAGTAAATTGCGTAATTCTTCTACAGCTTTCTCCACCCCCTGAGTCCATACATCAATAAGCCAGCTTTTCCCATGTTCATCCCAGTCATTCACTCCATTCCCGTCAATATCAACATCATCGGTATTATAAGGATGATTCCACACTCCCTGAGAACAAATACCGTCATAAATGGTAAAATCAACTATAGTGCTCATAAAAATCGGTAAATATTCATTGTACTTTTTACCACCATAAGCAGAACTGCCTGAGCAATAATTAGTTATATCTATTAAATTACTTGCACCGCCATAAGCTCGTACCGGATTACCCTGTGAATCTCTCAGCAGCCATTCTTCAGGTATATCCATCACTTCATCAACATTCCAGTCTCTGGAAGCCAGAACAATACAATCCGGATTGATTGCATGCACAGACAGAGCAAACCCATCATGAGTAAAAGGAGTAATAACCATATCAAACTGTGCATACCATTCAGGCTGACGGCCGCCAAAATGAAACACTGCAGCCCTGGGGTGTGAATGTCCCCGTTTAGCTAAATGCTGAGCCAAAACATTAACATTTAGTAAAGAAAAAATAAATAATGTTATAACTGCATATTTAAAAAACTTTCTACTATGAAAAAATGTACACTGTTTCATAATCTTTAACTCCTTACACTTTTAATAAAATAGTGTTCATATAGATTTTCAAAACTTTGGACTTGTCTTTCTAATGAAAAATATTGTTCTACTCTCTCTCTGCTTTTTTTCCCAAAAGCCAAAGCTTTCTGAGGATTATCCAGAAGGTCACATAAAGCTTCTGCCAGTTTCTGCGGATCTTTAGGCGGTACTAATATGCCGGTTTCCCCATTTTTCACAGCCTCTTTTGTTCCATCAACTGAGGTTGCGACAATAGGTTTCGCTGAGGCCATAGCTTCTAATACCACATTAGGAAGCCCTTCAAAAAGAGAAGGCAAAGTAAAAATATCTATTGCTTTCAATAAATCAGGAACATCATCACGGGATCCAAGAAAAATAAAATTATTTTTTAAGTTATTGTTCTTAACTCTTTTTTCCAAATCTGCCCGCAGCTCTCCTTCTCCTATAATTAAAAATTTTACATCCGGATGTTTTTTTACTGTCTCTTCGGCTGCATCGATTAAATAAACATGACCCTTCTGAGTAACTAAACGGCCCACCATCCCAATTATTTTCTCTTTCGCTTTTATATTTAAATTTCTTCTTATTTTATTATCCTTACCATCACTGTACTTTTCCAGATCTACACCATAGGGTATAATTTTAATTTTATCAGGGTGTATCTTCCTGTCCTCTATTAAAAAATCTGCCGTTCGTTTAGATACTGATACTATTTTATCACATAGTTTCGCTGCAGCTCTATACGATAGAAGCCTTCTGGGGACAAGCCATTCCGGAGAAGAAATAGTTTCCCAGAAAAAAACTGCTTTAACTCCTCCCAGCTTTCCGGTTAATGCTCCCATAATATCAGCATAATAAAGAGTAGTCATAATAACATCAATCCGTCTGCTTTTTATTATATGTATTAATTCATAGATTAAATCAATATCAATACGATGTTTTCGGGGAATTTCCAACACTTCAATACCATATTCTTTTAATTTTTCAAAATCCCCTGAAATATTACCGCTTGATCCTTCCAAACCAAGACTACAAATGACAGTTTTGAAGCGTTTCCTGTCCATTCTTTTTACTAATTCCAGCAATTTCTTTTCTGCTCCCCCCAGACCAAATCCTTCCACCAATTGAAAAACATTAATTTTTCTATTTATGTTTGTCATCAAATAGCTCCATAGTTGTTTCTGATAATATCCTGTTCAATAATGTGATTAAGTTTTTCTGCTGTATGTTTCCAGGTATAATTCTTCTCAATAGTTGCTCTTGCAGCTTTTCCGATACGGTTACGGAGAGAATCATTTTTTAACAGTAAAGTAGATTTTTCCAGCATATCATCATAATTCCCCGCCTGAAAAAGCATACCATTAACACCATCTTCAATTATTTCTTTGATTTGTCCGATAGAAGATGCTACAACACTCTTGCCTGCAGCCATATATTCGAACAATTTAATTGGAGAGAAATAAAATATTCTGTGTTTGGGATAAGGAGCAAGAACTATATCCATTGCAGAAAGGTATAAGGGTATGTCATTATAGGCAACATACCCAGTTAATATGACTCTATCTGCAATTTTGTGTTTCTTTATAAAATTTTCCATATCATTTTTTAAAGGTCCGTCTCCTACCAATAAAAACATTGTCTTATCATAGTTAAAAAGTACATCCATCAGTAATGATTGAAGCTGTTCGATACCATGCCAGTAATGAAAAGAACCAACAAAACCCAACACTTTTTTACCTTTTATATTATATTTCATTTTGATCTTTTTTGAAGACACAGAAGGATTGATCTTTCTTTCATCAACTCCGTTAAAAATAACGTGAATTTTATCAGATGGCACATTTCTTTCAACATAATACTGCTTTAACTGATTAGAAACAACATATACTGTTGAAGCAAACTGTATCATTAACCGTTCCAGGAACCATCCAATTAAAGTCAGATCAGAAACAGATCTTCTGAAAACTTTTTTTTCATAAACCATGGGTGAATTTATTTCCAAGATAAACGGGATCCTGAGAATTTTACATACAACTGCTATAGAAAAATTAAAAATATTATATCGTACAAGCACAATATCCGGTTTTTCCTTCATAACCAGTTCCCATTCCCGCAAAAAATAGTATATATTCGAGTATACTGCATGTATATTGCTCACATACCTGCCTAAATATCGCTTTAGCCATGCTCTCATAGATTTTTTTTCTGATCCTTCTGTTCCGGTATACCGATTTAAAAAACAAACTTTAATATCATAATGTAAATCTTTCAATGCTTTAGCCAGTTCTTTTACATGAACTGCTGCTCCCACAGAACTGAGCGTAACATCATAAAGATAATTTATATATAAAATTTTCATCTTATCTACAATAATACCAATATATTAGCTATAATTCACTATTTCCCAAACCAGTTAATGAATTATTGCAAATATTATACCTTGATTACCTGTTCCTGCTCCTGTTTTTCACTCTTAAAAATAAATTTTTGAAGAAATCTAATTCTTTTTTATTAAAATAGGAAGTGATAAATATCATAGCCACATTAACACATATTGCAAGGGGAAATGATATAAAGAAACCAAATCTTTTAAAAATAAATACAGATAAAACCATAACAACATTAATTAATATAACTTTGGGAAGAAATCTTAAAATCGGAGGTTGGAAAAGATAACCGCTCAAATATATATAATGAACAGTAAAAACGAATAGTTCTGTTATTAATGTTGTTGCAGCAGCTCCCACTACACCATATCGAGGCATTAATAATAAATTAAGTACAATATTAATTACTGTTCCTATCATGACAACTTTAGCAGTAAATCGTTGTCTGTCTGTTGCTCTGGTTGTATTGGTAAAAATAAGGGTAATAAAAATAAGTCCGGTTGACCATACTAATATCTGCAGGGCTTTAGCCCCATTTATATACTCATTTCCATATATTAAAGTTATCAAATCATTTGCAAATAAAAATAATAACGTAGATAAAGACAGAGAGATTAACAAAAGAATTTTTAATAAACGATTAAACAACCCCTTTAAATCATCAATAGAGGTGACATAATACTTTGAAAGAACCGGAAATGATGCTTTTACCAATTCATTTGGAATTACCATCATAGTAAATACAAACTGGTAAGCCGCCCTGTACCAGCCTACGGCTTCATCACTGCAAATATAAGATAGCATAATCTGATCAATTAAAGTATATACGGTAGCAAGGATAAGATTAACTCCTATTGGTATCCCTTCTTTGAGAATAAACTTTATTACCTTATAATCATATATAATTCTAATTTTTATAAATTTTTTAAGAGTTATAAAAATACAAAAGCATAATTTTACAAAAGCCCCAGCAGCAAATATCATTGCAAGTACTACATGACTCCCTCCGATAAGTAATGCTCCAATTCCACCAATCGAACTGATTGAAATCGCTATCATATTAGAATATGCCACATATTTCATTTTCTGACGAGCCTGAAAAATAGACTGAAATACTAAAGAAAAAGAGGCAAAAATATTACTCACTGTAAAATAATATACAGTATACATAACATCTGCCGGTTTATTGGATAAATTGATAATGACAATGATGGCTACAGTGGTAATCAGACATAATACTATCTTTATGAGTATTGCATTGCCGATATATTTTTCCTGATATTTTTTAAACCGGGCCAACTCCCTGACCAGAAGCTGGTGTATCCCTGCATCTGAAAAAATTAAAAAGAACTTTACCAAAACCATAGCAAATGCAAATTTCCCGTAATTTGCATCACCTAAAAGACGAGCAGCAAAAATAACCAGCGCAACTCTTACTATTCTCCGGTAAATTTCTGCTCCATAGAGAAATGTTGAATTGACTATAATTTTTTTAATATTATGACTGTTGTCATTCATGTTTGAGAATCAACCTGTTGTATTTTTCCATCATTTTTTGATAATGAACTTCAGGACTGAACTGCTGTTCAGCTCTTTTCCGAGCATTTTTACCAAAAACTGATTGACGTTGTTTGGATTGTAATAAATAATTAATTTTTTCGATTAACATTTCAGAGTTACCAGGTTCAAAAATCAAACCACATTCCTGATCATTAATTAATTCAGGTATTCCTCCGATATCAGAACCAATGACAGGTTTTCCTAAAGCAAAGGATTCATAAACAGTCAAGGGAGAGTTATCGTAACATTCAGAAGGCTGTACAACAAATTTTGAATTCGAAATCAAATTTTTCAGTTCATCGCTGGATTTATAGCCAGCAAAAATGACATTATCTAAACCATTCTTATCAGCAAACATTTCCAATTCTTTTCTTTGAGGTCCGTCACCAACCAGTATCAGCTTAGAGCTGCTGATCTTCTTCATAGCCTTTAATAAGGTAATAACTCCTTTTTCTAGGGACAGACGGCCGCAATAAACAAAATAATCATCAGATTCATAGTTAGGAATAAAATCATTAATATTTATAGAATAGAATAAATGCTCAATTTTTCTTTTATCGACTCCTCCCTGTATTAATTTTTTACCCATAAAAGTGCTGGGGACATGAAAAATATCAATATTTTTTTCATATATATGCAACTTTTTATGTATCGTGCTTTCAATGGCGAGCATTAATCCTGCAACTACTGAATTTTTATGGCATCTTTCAACAATAGGATGATAGAAATGCCTATCAAGGCATTTTTCACATACTTTCTTTTTTCTGTTGTTAAAAAAAAGATAACTCGGACAAACTAATTTATATTGATGTACTGTTTGTATTATAGGAATATCGTATTCATGTAAAGCATCAAGTATTGATGGTGACAGCTGATGGTCGATCATATGAACATGGGCAATATCAGGACGTACAGCATCAATTAATTGTTTTATATTTTCTTTTGCCTGTCTTGAATAGATCATTCTTAATAAAGCTGATATTCCCTGAACCGGATTTTTATCAGCAGAGATCTTATCATAATCAATATAGTCAACAAAATAGGAATTATAGGGAGTAGAAAAATTTTTTGGATGATGCATAGAAAAAGGGATAACCTCATGTCCCCGTGATTTTAAAATATCAGTTAGTTCAAAATAGTATCTCTCTGAACCTCCTTTTACAAAATAAAATTTATTAGCCATTAAGATTTTCATTTATTCCAACCCGTCAATACTCAAAAAATTAATATAAATTACTTATTAAAAATATTTTCTTCTAACTGTTTTTTTACCACAGTAATGCCTTCTTCTATAGTAGAAAAACAGACACCAAATTCCTTTTTTATTTTATCGGTTCTTAATCCGGAATGAAGTGGTCTGGGAGCATCCTGATTTAGCCGTTTTGTGGATATAGAAGATAAATCGACATTTTCGAAATTAAAGATATCTATAACCTTCCTGGCAATTTCATACCGGTTAATCAAATCTTTTCCGGCTGTATGATAAATGCCCCTGGCATTGTTCTTATACAAAGTAAATAACGCATCCGCACAATCATCTGCTAAAGTCGGAGTGCCGTACTGGTCATTTACAATTCGTAATGTATTCCCCTTTTTGAGTTCTTCAATTAACCAGGTTACAAAATTTTTTCGAACGCCCGGGAAATAGCCATATAATACCATTGTCCTGGCAATAATATAATCAGCCAGATTATTTTTTACTCTCTTTTCACCTTCAAGCTTTGTTTTTCCATAAACACTAATAGGATCCGGTTGATCATTTTCACTGTAGGGTCCATCTTTTCCATTAAAAACATAATCTGTGGAAAGATGAATCAAAGTACAGGGAAAATCCTTACAGGCCTGAATAAGATTATCAGTACCTCTTACATTAATATTCCAGGCCTTATCTTCTTCCCGTTCGCAGGCATCAACATCGGTCAATGCGGCAGTATGAAAAATACAGTCTGGTTTTTCATTTCTGATTACAGAGATTATCTTTTCTTTATCTGTTATATCTGCTTGAATATAATCCATATTATCAACAGTATACAAAGGTGATCCAGCCATATCAATACTGATTATTCTATACTGACCCCGAGCTGCCATTAGTAATTTACTGCCTAAAAGCCCGTTACCGCCTGTGATACAAATTGTGTTCATATACGTTTCCCCCGAACAATTTTCCGGAATAAGGTTTCATAATCAGTTGTTACTTTTTCCCAAGTATACAGTTTTGATACCCGTTGTTGTGCTTTTTTACCAAATTCTGCAACTTTTTTAGAATGCTCCAATACAAAATGCATATTCTCTATAAGCGTTGAAAGATTTTCAGTATCAAAGTACAATCCGGAATCACCCAGTACCTCCCTGTGTTCCGGTACATCATTTGCGATAATACAATTCCCGTGCCCCATTGCTTCTACTAAAGCAGGGTGTGTGCCACCTACTTCGGTTGCCTGTATATAACAATAAGCATGAGATTGAAATTCATTATACCCTTTATCAAAAACATAACCTGTAAATATCACTCTGTCATCTTTCATTCTTTTCAGATTTTGAATATAATCTTTGCTATAAGGTGCATCTCCTACAATAATTAAGGGAAAATCTGTTTTTACTTGTTTATAAGCTTTAATAACAACATGGGCGTTATTCTCTGGCTCCAGCCGGCTAACATAAAGAAAAAATTTTCTTTTTTTCAGGTGATATTTATCTAAAACAGTTGTGGATGTGACTTTGGTTACAGTAGAACCATAGGGTATATAAGTGCTCTTTTTATTAAATTTATTCCGGTAGTATTTCTGAATTTCTTTTGCATCTGTAACAATATGATTGGGAATAAAAGTGGCAAGCCATTCCGAAAATCTGTATACACATTTGCCAAAAACCGACCATTTTGCCCGTTTCCATTCCAGACCATCCACATTAAGGACAACAGGTCTTCCCGATAGACGGGGAATAAGAGCACAAAAACTGTTCGCACTGTTACAAATGAATACAATATCATACTTACAGACAATTGTATGCAGGGAAGATAAAAAAGTATTTACTGGTGTATCCAGATATTTATGACTGATAGTCGGTAAGACTTTAATCCGTACTCCCTTATAAAATTTTTTATTTTTATCTATATAAGAAGAACGACCATACACAGTCACACTGTGACCGCGCTTCACCAGACGAGTGGATAAATTTTCAGCAAATGTTTCAAAACCTCCGTAATTTGCAGGAATTCCCCGAGTTCCTAATAAAGCTATTTTCATACATTTCCTTTAATTATTTAAAGTTTTTACTGGCATAATTTCTTTTAACCGGCGAAAATCAATTTCAGTTAGTTCACCAATTACCCATAACAGTAAAAAATAAACAGCCGGTACAATTAATAATTTTATCACTATCCAGATTCCCTGTTCCGGAATAAATAACGAAAGTATAAAGATCACTGCAGCCACTCCACTTATACGTAAAAAGGAGAGAAATGGCAGAATGATCTTAAGATCCCAGAAAATATTTATACCGCTGAGCAAAGTTCCGATAACCGCTGCTATGGTGGTGGAAACTGCTGCACCAGTTAAATGATATCTTGGTACTAACATAGAATTACATACAACATCAATAATAATGACACAAAAAGTAATAATAAATATAGTTTTCATCCGATTACGAGCCATTAAAATGGTATTCATCACAGCAAAAAATGTTAGAAATGAAAGTCCTATTCCTAATATTGGCAATACCTCAGCAGCTCCGGAATATTCTGCTCCAAAAACTATATGTATCAGTATAGAGGGCATGGTGATAAAAAGAATATTGACGATCATAAGACCCATGAAAATATACCGTAATGATTGCTGTACCAAAGCATGTACCCGTTGCCTGTCCTGCTTTTTACTGGCAAATGAAACTGATGGCAACAAAGCCGCCGATAAGGCTATAGAAGTAAAGTAAGGCACTTTTGCTAATGCTGAAGCAGAAACATAATACCCAACCTCTAATTTATCTAAAAAATACTTTACAAACCAGAGATCAATACAGAAAAATAAAAACAGACCTAAAAAATATAAAATATTTGGTATTATGAATTCAACATAAGGAATATGTTTCCAGGTACCCTCAACCCTGGGTAAACGAGTAATAATAATCCCCAGAATAAGACCACCGACAGAACCCAGAGCATTTCCTATGAGAGCACCTGTCAATGATAATCCTGTTAGAACCAGAGCAAAAACAGCACATACTTTTGAAACTGAGTAGGTAATGGCCATAAAAGCATGATGATTAAAACGATGCAGACCATTCTGCATGCCCAGATAAAATTTATATAATCCATAAAATATGATATCAAAAGAGGCTATGTGCAAATAAAGAGTAAGTGCATCATCTCCAAAAAATTTAGAGATCAGGGGTGTTACCAGCCAGAAAACACTAAATATTATAACAGTATAAAAAAGCTGTCTGGGAAACATTTTTTTCTTCAGTAAATACATGTTCTCTGGTCGTTCACCGCCGAATTTCTGCATCATCTCAGGTATTCCGGTTACCACCAGCCGTTCTATAGCTACTAATATTGACATAACCAAACCAAAGGTACCATAGTTAACAGGTCCGAGTAAACGGGCTAAACCAAAATTAATAGCAAAGGCCGAAAGCATAAAAGATACCTGGCCTATGATCATTAAAAATGTTCCGCGAATTAACATTTAATTTGCTGCCAGATTTTATCCATTATTTCCATAGATCGAAGCCCCTCTTCCCCAGATACAGGTACAGATTCATCCATTAATATACTACGATAAAAAAGTTGTATTAATCGGTCAATACCGGTACAAAGGCTGAATTTACCAGTTAGCCCCTTTATCAGATTTTTTCTTGCACGTGACTTTAATAGTGAACCAAGTTTACGACTGCTCATACAGCGATTAATAGTCCGGGGCAGCATAGAGATGCCTTTATCTACAAAAGTAAACTTATTCAGGAAATCAATTTTTAAGGTACCCTCTGTTCCATAAACATTTAAAAACTGATAGCGGGGAGATACAGCGTTGGACAAATGCAGTGTCCCAAACTGTTCTTTATTTTCCAAAGTAACAACCAGCTCATCAGTGTCCATATAGGGAACTGAACGGATATATTTTGATGAAACATTTTTACACTCTGCTTTACCCCCCATCACATCCAGTAAAAGATAAAGAGGATGGACAATAAAATCATGATATAATAATCCCGGGAGTTCATATACCCAATGATCTTTATTCCCATAAGGACCATAAGGATTAAATTCTGTACCAAACCAGCATTCCATATAGGCAATATCCCCTATAAGATTGTCTGCCAGTATTTTACGGGCATCGATCATTACTTCATCATATAGAATGTTATGATCAACACATAATTTTACTTTATTTGCTCTGGCAGCTTGTACCATTTTATTTGCTTCCTCAGCATCAACCGCCATAGGTTTTTCAACAAATACATGACATTTTTTATTCATTGCTTTAATTGCTATATCTGCATGGGTTTGTGGAGGTGTAATAATATGCACCACATCTAGCCCCAAAGTGGAAAGCATTTCATCAACATTTGCAAAGGTATTACTAATAGTAAACTTTTGTGCCATGTCCTCACGGACTTCCTGGTTAACATCAGCGAGGGCGGTTAATTGAACATTTTTCATTTTATGTAGTGCAGATACATGTTCAATAGAGATTCCCCCACATCCAACTATTCCGACTTTAAGTTGTTTTGTAGCTGGAATATCAACTCGATAGTTTTCTGACAGTCCGGTTATACGCCTGGGTGTTCGTTTATTCTTATACCAAAGTAAAGTTCTGTTAATACTTTCATTAAAGGCTATATAAGGTTTGCTCCTAATATCACGCTTAAACCTGTCTGTAGAAAAATTTAATCTCATTGAATAAGTCTTAAGATTTAAAGCACTTAACGGTGCCTTTCTGCCCATCAGACCAAATACAGTTTTGAGTGAAAATTTTAATAATGCCCATAAGATATAGGGCATTTTAATAATTGATAGATCCGGATCAACTTTTTCTCTTATGGCATTAAGATATTCTTTACGAGTGAGTAATGTATCTTCAACCAGATTATAACTAGAGTTATCAGTGGTTTCTTTTTCAATGCAAAGCAAAACTGCATCTGCAACATTTTCTACATACGATAAAGGAACAGGGTTTTTGCCTCTTCCGATCAGGGCAATTCGGCTGTTCCCTAAAGCAAGACCAGTCATAGCCGGGAACAGTGGCCCTCTGGGACCATAAATAGAACCCGGACGAATTATTGAATACTTTAATCCATATTGTTCATAATATTCTTTTACAATTTTTTCTTGTTCAATTTTAGATCTTGAATAATTGTTCAGATCTTTTTCTTCATATCCCATATCTTCAGATATAACCTGTCCTTTTTTTATGGTTGATAACGGGTATATACTAATGGAACTAATAAGGATAACTTTCTTAACTCCTGCCAAGCGAGCTTTTTCCAATAAAATTCTAGTTGCCTTGACATTTATTTGGTAATGATTTTCCCAGTCACCCACAAATGTAGCTGCGGCATGAACAATAATATCAACATCTCTGACAGCTTGAGATACAATTGTTTCATCCCGAATATCTCCGGTAATCATATGAATTCCGGATTGTTTTAAATGACTGATTTCACTCGTAGGTCGTACTAACACAACAACCTCATGATCTTCTTCCAAAAGCCGATCTACAATATGCGATCCAACAAAACCAGAGGCGCCAGTAACAAACACTTTTCCTTTTTTTTCTTTTTGCTTATCATTCATACAAAATATTTCCTATTATTAATTTGAATTTGATTTCCATTGATATATAAAAATTGTTCCTTTTTTTGTTCTATATGCTTTATTCAGTTCTGTTTCTATATATTTTCTGATATCCTCAGGAATTACTTTAGTATGTTCAAGATGATACTGTGTTACCATAATCCATCCCCGTTCATTTGATTTCACAATCTGTTTTAATTCATCCAACGATGCTATACATGGGATGCCAACATAAATATCAATCCATTGATCGTCTTCATTGCTAAAAGACTGAATTTCAGCACGATTAAGATTGACCCAGTTCAAACCATAATCTGATTTTACATCATAATAATATGCGACCTGAGGTAGACTTGTTATTATTGTATCATCAATTTTCATATTATTCTTAACTATTGTGGCTGCTTCCTGCCATTCATCAGTGGTTACAGCCCCGTTAGTAACACCATCACCCTGAAAAGGAATTTTCAAACTGAATCGAAACCAGGGAGATATCAAAAATATTATAAAAAAGAGAAAGATAATACAGTATCGTAACCATTTGTATTTAAAAATCAAGTCTTTTTTTAGTATTCCTATCTCATTTTGTACAATATTAATAAATCCGAAACTGCTTATAATAAGAAAAAACGGATAAACATTAAATAAATATCTGGGGGCTCTATGAGTAAATACTAAGGATAATAAAAAAAACGGAACTACAAATACCCAAAATAATATCCAGCCTAAACGGTTTCTGCGACTCATCAGCTGTATACAGCCGAGAAAAAAGAATACAGCCAAAGGAAATTTCATACTGGATATTAAAAAATTGAATAAATACAAATTGTCAGTTACTGGTGATGCTTCTGCTGCCCAGGGAGGGGTATATCCCAGAAAAAAATTTATGTCATTCTGCAGCCCCTGAGAAAACAAAAAATAAATCACTCCCACCAGAATAATTACTGCAGTACTAACAGAATATTTATTTATAATTTTTTTATACCTTTCTTTCCAATACAATCCCACTAAACTCATAAAAAGGATATAAACACAAAAACCGCCTGCAACAAATACCATTAAATCATTAATTTCTAAATATGAATAACCCAAAACAGCAAAATACAATAATAACCAAAGAGGAGAAATTTGTAAATATACCAATGAATTTCTCAACTGATTAAATGTATTTGGTTTCGAAATTATATTGGTAAAATTTTTTTTATAATTTTTTTGATTCTCAAACCCTTTTATAAAAAAAATTACCACTAATAATGTAAAAACCTGCAATAATGTATATGGTCTTGAGACTCTGGACCAACCTATTTCAAAATGAGAAAATGTCATTAAAAATACTGAGAATAATCCTACACTCCTGTTAAAAACAGTTTTTGCACAATAAAAAACCAGAATTACTGCAAGGATTCCAAAAATAGCTGACGGTATGCGTGAAGAAGCTTCACCAACTTCCCACACCTGATAGGTTAATGATACACATTTAGTAAATAAGGGAGTTATATTATATATCACACCGGATGGATGTTCAGGTACCCCTGTATTTGCCATTGACTGAGCTGCAAATACTGTATTGACTTCATCAACCCATAAACTTCGTTCACCTAAATTCCATATCCTCAGGAAACCACCTATCAACAGCAATATCAATAAGAGTATTATTGAATAATATTTATATTTTATTTTTTTGTTTTTTAACATTTTCTTACCCCCTTTTATCAATCAAGATATTAAACCATTACTTCTTTTTCATACTTAATTATTAAATCCAGTGCCTCATCTAAACTGACTTTAGGTTCAAAACCAAATTCTTTTTTTATCTTTGATATATCCGGTTTTCTCCTGTTCATATCTTCAAATCCCTGTTCGTAAGCCTTCTCATATGGGATATAAACAATTTCAGATTTTGACTGAGCCTTTTGCTTGATCTTCTCAGCTAACTCATTAATAGATATTTCATCTTCACTTCCAATATTATATATATTACCAACACATTCTCTCTTTTTGGGAAATTTAATAACTGTATCAACCAGATCTTTTACATAGGTAAAACACCGGGATTGAGTACCATCACCATACACAGTAATAGGCATACCTGAAAGTGCCTGTCTGATAAAAGTTGGCACAACCATTCCGTATACTCCAGTCTGCCGTGGACCAATCATATTAAAAACACGAATAATTATGACCGGAAGACCCTGCTCTTTATGGTATGCCAGTCCCAGAAATTCATCCACAGCTTTACTGCATCCATAACTCCATCTGCTCATCATTGTTGTTCCGAAAATACAATCATCTGTCTCCTTAAAAGGAAGATTTTGATTCTTTCCATACACTTCAGAAGTAGAGAACAGGATCACTTCCCGGTTATATTTAGCTGCTAAACTGAAAACTGCATGGCTTCCCAGAACATTAGTTTCAATAGTATCCACTGGTTTAGAAACAATTCGTTTTACTCCCACTGAGGCTGCTAAATGATAAATAATATCACAATCCTGAATCAATTCTTCCAGAGTTTTAATATTCAAAATGGAATCTACAATGAACCGAAAATTTTCAAATTCTACTAAAGGTTTAATATTCTCATATCTTCCTGTGGATAAATTATCGATCACTGTAACATCTTCTTTTTTATCAACCAATGACCTGGAAAGATGGGAGCCTATAAAACCAGCTCCTCCTGTAATTAATATCTTCACTGTAAATACCTCCGTACCTTATAATAAATAAATTTTTTAACAGAAAAATCATAAACCGGGCAGCTTATCCTGCAACACCGGATCTTTATTTTTATTTCTTTTCTTGAATGCTATAAATTCTTCACGTAGTCCTATTCTTTTTACAGCAACGGCCAATCCAATTAAGAACCAGAATAAAAATTTATGGCGATAAGACTGAAATTGTGGATTGAACAAGGCTGCAAGTACAAATGCCAGAAGCCCGCCCATTATTCCCAATGCTGTATATTCTAAATATTTGTTTTTGAATTTTAATGCTGTTAAACAATTCTTAAAATTTATATATATAATCGTTAAAAAAAGGAGTAATCCCGGAATTCCTGTTTCTGCGCCCAGACGTAAGATCATATTATGAACAGCATGCCAGTAACGGAATTCACCATAGGCATGAAATTGATAATTCCATAATCCCACCCCGAATATTGGATGCGAACCAATTAACTGAAGAGCTTTTCTCATCATCAACCATCTATACTCCTGTTCGCCTGTCATCTCGATCCTTCCCATAACCTGATCAGCAAAATAAATAATGACTGTAGAAATAATTGCTACCATAACCAACAATAGTAAAAATGATTTTAAATTCACTTGTGATGCTTTAGTCATAAAAATAAATATAATTACCAAAGCACCCACTAACCCTATCCATGCAGACCGTGATAAAGAAAATATCCACCCTATACTCGATAAAACAATAATTATCGAATACCATGTTTTTTTTAATCCCTTTCTTGAATATATAAACATAGTTACTGTCAGGGGCATCAGCATAATCATATAAGCAGCATATTTATTAGGAAAGCCTAGTGTCCCTCTGGACCGTGCTTGAGTAAATCCCCTTAAATAAACACTTGATCTCTCACCCAGAAAACCCAATCCTAATGTATGCCCTAATATCTTTTGTAAAAAACCTATCAATGCCTGTACAAATAATATAATAATCAGCATATCAACAATGGTTTTTAAATGTTCCATCGTTTTCACCCTGTTAGAAATATAAAGAAAGAGAAATAAACATTTTACCCACATAAAAACAGCAAATAGTAAACTTGACGGAGAAATGACAATAGGTGTAGGAAGTAATATCCATATAATGAGAGCAGTATATAAATAAAATATTTTATCAAAATATATTTTCTGAGATTTGAACCCATCTGTATCCCAGAACCAGTATATATACAGAAAAAGTAAAATTACATCAAAGGCATTAATTGCATCTTCTTCTTTTGATACCGCGATATAATAAAACCCAAGAGCAAAGGGCATAACAAAAATTAATGCTCTGGTTAAAAAAATCTCTTTTTTACGGCTGAAGGCAAATACTATTCCCCCGATAATAAAAACGATTAAAGCAACTACCCATCTTATATCAATATTCATTTAACAACTCATTTATCATGCATGAATTTATAAATAACAACTCTTAGATCTGCTTTGCTTTTAAAATCATAAACAACTTTTAATTCCTCAGGTATATTCTTCATATAAAAAAGATTTTCAATAAGAGGAAACAATTTTACATATCTTTCAGATAAAACAATATAGTCTACATTTCTATGCTGCGCATACTCCAGCACCCTGTCAATAGCGTTGAAGGGGATACTCACTGATTCGGTTATATCATAATTGCCGGCATAGTAACTTACAATTTGATAATGACTCATTACAACAGGTTTGGTTTCACAATTATTTTTCAACCACAAACCAGCTTTTTTATATTCAATCGGCTTTGCCCACCTGTTGGCAGTAGCAGTTTTGTCATAGAGAAAATTTACATAATCAGGCACATAGGATAATGAGATAACAATTAATAAAAATATTATAGATATAACTTGAATAAACAATTTCTTATTATTACATCTTAAAACATTATTTAAAATATTTTTGATCCAGGAATAAAATATACTCAGTCCATTACCAATCCAGATAAAACATAGTGGTAATAATGGTAAAAAATATCTATGATTTATATGAAAGAGAGGTATAACTATGCCCCAAAAAAAGACTATAAAAGAGAGAAGATATAAATCAAATAATATGTTGTTTTTTGTTCCTGTCTGACAGAATAGGCCCAGAATGAGAAATACAGCCAAGGTGAGCGGTATTACGATGGGGACTAACATATTAATTAATTCATTTATGTTCTTTATATACTTCTGAACCATTAAAAATAACGTCACCTGAACAATGGGCTCTCCTCGTTCTTCTTCTGCTTTAATAAAATTTCCAAGATGAAACATTTGATCAATGAGAAGTGATTTATTGTCAGTAGAAAGTTTTCTGAATTGATAGTCTTCTTTTTTGTTTTTAAACACATCAGCTTCTGCCTGCTGTAAAGATTTTTGCTTTGCACTAATTGTCCATTCCCCGGTTTTATTATGCAAAAACAATAAATATGGTGATGAAATTATTATAAATCCTAATACAGAAAAACCCATTAATTGAAAATACTTATTCTTCTTATTCTGCAATACGTTTTTAATAAAGAGAACAAAATAAATCATTATAATAACAATAATAAATCCTATTCCCTCAGGACGAGTCAGGTACGTCATTCCAAAAACAATTCCACCAAAAAATGATAATCCAAGCGACTTTTTAGTAAGAGAATACCAAAAAATCAATATTCCTGATGTTCCAACAAACATGTAAAGAGATTCTGTTAATATTTTAGTACTCAAAGAAGACAAGGGCGGATAAAAGGCAATCATAGCAATTGCTATGATTGATGATTTCTTTGTCAATCTGTATCTGGCAAGTTTGTAAATAGGTACTATGATCAAACTTCCGCTTAATACTGAGACCAGCCTGGCAATGAATTCATAGTTTTCCACTACTTTACAAAATAAAGATACTATAAAAGGATAAAAAGGAGACCAGTAGGTATGCAGAACATGTGCTATGCCGTTCTGAGCACCGTAAACAGCTAATTTAAGATAATTTACTTCATCATATGATACTACTAATTGATATCTGGTTAAAAATAAACGGATTAAAAAAGCTGTAATAAGGAGAGAAAGCATTTCCCAATGCTCAAGTATCTTATGAAAAAATGTGTTTAATCTTTGTTTCATTAACTATATATTATTTAATTTAAATTAATTATTAAAAAAACAACCCTTTTTTATGATAAAAATAATAAATTAACTGGGGAAAGATAATAATATGATAGATGTTCATATAATATATGTTTGAGAATATAGACTTTTTCTAATAGTACCCTTTATTCTGCCTGGGGAAATCCCCATTAATGATCTTTGTTCGTTCACTGCAATCAGCATCAGACATATAAATAATTTAAAATGTACTAAAATATCAGCATAAAATCAAGTATCAGAAAGTACAATTTTTTTATCCATATATAGTATATAATGATGTCTGTCAGGATAAACCCTCATTAATTCATCCTTTTTCTCTGGTAAATAACGGACATATATAATATCCCCTTGCAAGCACGGTGAATTTAATTGAAAACCAGCCAAATACGGAATAATACGTTCTTTGTCCGAACTTTTTATTGAGACAATTGCAGGAGGTATAACCTCTTTTTGTACAGTATCTTTAATATTATAATATTCTCCTCTGTTAACAAATACTGAAACTCTCCACGGTATAATGCCCAGAAAAGAAATAACAGGAATGCAAATTAATAACGCGTAAATAATTGCTTTCCGGGAAAAAGATGAAAACACTGCGGCAAATTTTTTATATGAGAAAGTACATTTTTCTAAAAATACTTGTGCAGAACCAATAAGTAAGATAGGAACCAGTTCGAAATAAAACCGGGGTCCGTAACTCAATCCGTGATATGGATATATGCTGTATGCTAAACAGTACATAATACTGAAAATCAGAAAAAATTTTGAATACTGGCAACGAGATGAAAAAAATAACACAACTGGTATTAAAGACAACAAAGGTAATCCTAATAAATCAACAGATATTCCGGTTACATTGATTAAAGTATTTTTCAATGAATGCATGCCAAAACCCAGATTTTCATTGGGTAAAGCTAATTGATGAGGAGTAGTAAAATAATGACCAGTTAAATAATAATTATAACCAAAAAATAATATAACCCCCGGTAAAATGCCAATACCAAACATAATCAGATATCTGATACCGGATTTACTGTTGAAATCTTTATTTTTTATACATAGAAATACAATAAAAAAAAGAAAAAATAAAATTATAACAAATGCTGAAAGAGGGCGGAAGAGAAAAAGTATTCCTGTTAATATCCCACTTATAAAACACTTTCTATAGGTAAACCCACCCATCTGTGCAAACCATATCAGCACTAATGTAATTATAATTGCCGGGAAAATATGTGAAAAATAACTTGCCCCCTGAAATAATACAAATGGAGAACAAAGTAAAAAAAATCCTGCAATTAATCCAGTATGTATTGAATAAATTTTTTGACCAGCCCAAACAGTGGTTATTAAAAGAACAGCTGTCAAAAAAGGATTGATAAGAAAGGGAACTTTTAAGAAAATCCCTATTGCAAAGAGTAAGCTCTGACCCGGAAAAAATGAGCTAAACCATTTATCCGGAGTCTGTACAAAATAAAGAAGGTGAAAGAATTCTTTGGAAAGTTCGGAAGGAGCAGCCCATAACCGGCCAGAAGCAAATATTTTTGCCTGAAAAAGATAATTTGCCTCATCCACAATATGTGCACAGGTTTTATATACAATAATATTTATCAGCAAGCAAAGGCAAAAAACTAATAAGGACATAATACCCGTTATCATCCATTTTCTTTTCTGTATCCAGTTTAAAAAATGCATTTTTCCAGATACTATGGAATTAATATGTACCAATAAGGTATAAGAAAATATAAAGCTTGCCGGAAATATTAATACTATATCCCTCAGATATATTAAACCTTTATAATCATCGGGATTTACAGGAGACACATATTCCCATACTGCCCGAAGTAATAAAAGAAACATGACTATAAAAAAGGGAACCACATTCTTGAAACGCTTTACATAGAATTTCATATATAATCCCCGATTTAACTATAATAGTGCATATGAATAATGGTAAAATTATTTACTTATGAACCCACACTGAAAGATAACAATATAATAATTAATGTCAAGAAAATATTGAAATTATACTTGATTTTTCTGCTCTGTTTATTTATATTAAATCTAAATTTTGTAATTAAAAATATGAAAAATAAACAGTCAATCCTTTTTTATCTCATTTTAGGCATAGCAGTTTTCCTTAGAATATATAACTTAGGAAAAGAAAGCCTGTGGTTTGATGAAGCCATTACTTTTTACAGAGCTGTTTTAGATTTTTCTGAAATTATAAGAAATTCATATAATTGGGATGTCCACCCTCCAACCTATTATTTAATAATACATTTCATTATTAAACTAAGTAATTCTGAGTTTGCTCTGCGTTTCTTTTCAGCCTTATGCAGTATAGCAGCAATTCCATTATTGTACGATTTGATAAAACGTATAATCGGGAAAGAAGAAGCAATTATTTCAATCCTTCTGCTTTCTGTATCAGTCTTTCATATCCGGTATTCTCAGGAAGCACGAGTTTATTCTCTTTTTCTTCTAACTTCTCTGATATCATTCATATTCTTTTATAAAGCAATATTTTATCAAAAAAAACACCACTGGCTCGTATGGGCGGGAATCAGCATAATAAATTTTTACATTCATTATTTTTCCTTGATCCTGCTTACTTCTCAAGTAACACTGTATATTTTTTACTCACTCTTTACGAAAAACATAAAATTATCATTTAGATATCAAAAATGGTTTTTTTATTCCATAATAATTATTTTAATCGGTCATACCCCGCAATTATTCTTTTTCTTTGGACAGGCTTCTGCCAAGTTCAGTGCATCAACTTCATATCGCCATATTATTCATCCGATTCACTTTATATTAATATTTGGTAAGAATTTAATAAATCCTGTAGATCTTCCCATTACTTTCATGGACAGATACATTAAATATTTTATGGGATTATTTATCATTTCAGGCATGATATCCGGATGGAAGAAATACAAAAAAACTTTTATTTTTAACAGTTATATAATACTATTCTCATTATTGATGAGCTGGATTAGCTCATTATTCATCTATTTTGGTAGTGGCTACAGGTTCCTCATATTTCTTCTTATTCCATATCTTATACTGTTAACCTGTTCTGTCTTTTCTTTGGTAAATTTATTCTCGAATATTTGGATAACATTGTTTAAAATAAAAAAACCCAGTATATATAATGGTATTAAAAAAATTACAATAATGTCTATTATCATACTTGTAACCGGTATACATATTTATATTCTTTATTATTATTATATAAATCAAAAAAAACCTGACTGGGAAGAAGGTATAACTTATTTATCTGAATATAATTCTGAGAGCACCACCATTATCTCTATACCTGAATGGGGAGACTACAGCATTCGGTATTACTTATCCAAACGTTCCTATAATAAACCGGAAGTCCGCAGAATAAAAATTGAATCTACCTCTGAGTTGGATTCTCTGTCAAATCAATTTAAAAATCTTATCTTTACGACAGATGGTCTTTTACCTGATTCACCATTTAAAGAAAATATTAATACATGGCTGAAAAATAATGCAAGATTATTATGGCAGGATTCCTGTTTTACCGGTTCTACTATATGGCTGGTAAATAAAACTGATACTGCATCAGTCACTATTAAAAATAAATAAAAGCTTACTATATATTACATTATACTTCAATTTTTGTAGGTTTAAACTTATCTTTACCCATATACCCAATTGCCCAGCTAAATACTGCTAAAAGATAAAGAGGAGAGATGATAATAAATATTATAAATAAAATAAGATCTTGTTTTAACAACCTCATAAAAGCCCTTACATAACGAACAAAAGGAACACCTAAAACTAAAAACTTATATTTGCTGATTATATTCCCAAACATTTTTTTATCACGTCTGGCCCTGGCCGAAGCATTTCCGAGAACATACTGATGTTTTAATACACGCATTAAATTAGTATTATTATGATGATAAACAACTAATTCCGGAATAAATAATATTCTTTCTTTCTTTGCAATCAGGTCCTGAGCAAATATGGTGTCTTCGGAAGGGAAAATATCAGTATATGAAAGACGGTGTTTCATAATAATATCCTTCTTGTAACTTACATTACCACCCAGAATATAATGTATCTCACGTTTTTTGGTTTTTGGTGTCCATTCATTAAATTCTATCAAATATGAAGCAGTCCCCACTACATTATGAGGAGTTCCATTACCTATACTACCAACCACTGCTGCATACTCCGGATAAGTAACATGTGTATCAACTATTATATTCAGCCATTCTTTAATAACAATACAATCGGCATCAAGAAAAGCAATAATATTTCCACGGGAATGCCTTATACCCAAATTCCTGGCTGATCCGGGATAAGTTTGTTCTTCAAGATGTATTAACGTTATACGGGGATACTTATGTTCAATAATCTCCGGCGTTTCATCAGCAGAAGAGTCTACTACGATTATTTCATGTGGATGTTCAGTATGCATCTCTTGCAGAGCGTCCAGTGTTTTACATATTTTATCTTTGGAATTATAACTGGGGATAATGACAGAACAGAATATCTCGTTATTATGAAGCATATTACAGCATTCCTTTCTCATAAAAGTTCTTCTATTAGCATTTTTAACTTTTGAGAAAACATTTTCAATGAACAGTTTTTCTTAAATACAATATGGCCATTTTTTGCAATCTTTTTTCTTAATGATGGATCTTCTTTTAACCGTAAAATTGCCGCTGCTAACTCCTCAGGATCACCTTTTTTTATCAGTAAAGCATTTTTATTGTGCTCCAGTAATTCCTGTACTGGCTGGTTACATCCGGTAATAAGTGGCTTGCCTACTGCTAAAGTTTCAATAACTTTATTAGTTAATATTCGTTCAGCCCTGGGATTGATACCAAAAAATCCCAAACAGCAATCAGCTTCTGACATTGCAGCCGCTAAAAATTCATAAGGAATCCAATCAATAAATTCAATGTTGGTGAGTCCTAAGTCTGCTGCCAATTTCATATCCTTTTCATAGGTTATACCAGTACCAATTATTCTGAAACAGATCTTTTCATCCTGTAATAATTGTGCAGCTTTAAGAATATATTCTACGCCGTGAAAAGGGGCATATTCACCATGAAAATGAACCAGGAAATCATTTTTTTTCTTTTTACTTCTTGCATCATAAGTAAATAAATTTTCATTTAATCCCAAGAATATATGAAAAAATTTTTCTTTAGGTATTCTAAATTTTTCGGCATAATTGTTGATATGATCCCTGGTTTCTAAAATAATCTTATCAGCAAGCTTCATGGCTAAACGATCAGCAAATCGAAACCATTTAGCTAAAAGTGTATGAGAGGCTGTGACTTTTCGATCAAACACCATGGTATCATAGGTTGACACATAAAGATCGAAAAGTATTTTCTTATTGGTGAGCAGTCTTATCCATGGTAAAAGCAGCTGACCGTAAAAACCTACAATAATGAGTTGACAACCTCTTTGTTTCCAGAAAAACTGCCACAAAAGCAAAGGATAATGAAAAAAAGATTTATCCGCAGGCAAGCAGGAAATAACATCATATCCGTTATATTTTAGTGCTTCTAAGATCGTCCGGGTTCTTGTATACGTGGCTTCCCTGCCAGCAATATAACATACTTTTATTATATTTTTATTTTTCTTTATCCTCATTTCCCTTCTTCATGGATAAATTGATCTTTCTAATGTGATAGATTATATCCTCTAAGAATTTTCTGTTAGTAGCAATTAGTTCAGCAATAAGACCAATAACAAAAATCTGAAATCCGACAATCATAAATACAGCAGAAAGAATTAAGGACTGAATATGTCCACCACTGTCTCCAATAATATAAAAATACAGGAACCGTAAAGAAACAATCAAACCAATGCTGAAAATCACCCCTCCGATGATGGAAAAAACTTTTAAGGGTGTATACAGTGTGTATACTTTCAGTATTGTTCCTAAGGATCTTTTTAAATATACAGGAATAGTGTTAAAAAGACGAGATGGCCGTAACTGCTTATTTGTACTGACCGGAATATGTGTTATTGACATATTTTTCTTCCCTGCCTGAATTATTGTTTCCAGAGTATAGGTAAATTTTGATAAAATACTTATCCGTAATGCTGCCTCTCTACTGAAAGCACGAAAACCACTGGTAGCATCAGGTATGTCAGTGCCTGAAAGCTGACGGACTACCCAGCTGCCCAATCGCTGAAGCCACTTTTTAATAAAAGAAAAATGCTCCACTGTCATAACTTCTCGATCACCAATAACAATATCGGCCTTTCCAGTTATAATAGGATTGATAAGTTTTTGGATATCTTTTCCTGCATATTGATTATCTCCATCAGTATTAACAATAATATCAGCATTCCGGAGCAGACTTTCTTTTAATCCGGTAGCAAAACTTTGAGCCAATCCTTTATTATGTGTATGTTGAACAACATGATCAGCACCTGCTTTTTTGGCAACCTTAAAAGTATTATCTGTACTGCCGTCGTCAATCACAAGTATCTCAACAGTATCTATTCCCTCAAACGACCTGGGAATTTCTTTTAAGGTCAAAGGCAGTGTTTCTTCTTCATTAAAACATGGTATTTGAATGATTAATTTCATAATATTGTCCTGCATATTTATAGTTAAATTCAGCTTTAATACTACTTTTTTAAATATTTATGTAAATTGTTTCTATAAAATGCATATGTTTTTTCAATGCCACTTCTTAAATCTGTTTGTGGCTCCCATTCAACAAATTTCTTTAATTTTTTAAAAGTCACAACAAACTTATTGATATCTATCTTTTCTCTGGACTCAGGAAAAGGAATATGTTTAATTTCTCCTTTTCCAACTGATCGTACGATCTCATTGACCATATCAATAAATACTGTTTCAACTCCTGAACCAACATAAAAAATCTCCCCATTTGTCTTATCACTCAGACTCACTCTGATAAAAGCATCTACAGTATCATCAATATATACATAATCTCTTGTTTGAGTTCCTTTACCGTAAACAGTGACTGGTTTATCCTGCATGCAATTTGACATAAACCAGTTTAATATGCCATAAAAACCTGCATGCATCTGACACCGGGGACCATATACATTATTCAAACGCAATGATACTGCCGGGATATCATATACCCAGTGATACAGCATAATATATTTTTCTGCAGCTAATTTATTTATTCCATAAATATCAGTAGGATTATCCGGATGTTTTTCATCAACAGGCAAATACCGTGGTTCTCCTACTTGACCCCGGGAGCCGGCATAGACAAGTTTAGCAGGATTTGACATTTTTCGTATTGCCTCCAGGAGATTCAGAGTACCGAAGCAATTTATTTCAGTATCCTGATGGGGCTCTTCCATAGAAATTTCCCTGCCCACCTGAGCTGCCATATGAAAAACCAGATCCTTATCTGCTATCAGTTTTTTAACCTGCTGCTTATCTCTTATATCAGCTTTAATAAAATACACCTTATCTCTGATATCTTCAATATTGGCAAAATTCCATCCATAAGGATCCAAACAGGCGTCGAGAATTGTAACCTGAGCCCCTAATTCCACACAACGAAGGGCTATGCTGCTTCCGATAAATCCAAGTCCTCCTGTTATTAAAACTTTTTTTTGCTGAAGCAAATGATAAGGAAAATCTGACATATTATTCTCTTTTTTAATAGTTTACAATATTGTGGATTATTAACTATTACCTTGAAATGTAGGTATTATTCAATAACTTCTTCAATATTATATTCTTTGATATCCCCGGCATGAGTAAATATTATCATTTCACCGATTAATCCAATAGAGATCATTTGAATTCCAATAACCAAGAGCAAGGCACCGAGAATTAATAACGGTCTGCCTGCAATAGGGCCAAAAAGAAATATCCGGTAAAAGAAAAGATAGAGTTCAATCATCATTCCTAATACAATAAAAATAGTACCTAAAAAACCAAGAAAATGAATTGGTTTTTTAGAGTATTTTGTTAAAAAGAACACTGTAACTATATCCAACACCCTGCGTAAATATTCTTTAGGATTTCGTGAAGATCGGAAGGATCCTGAAACCTGTTCTACTTTTTCTTCTGAAATATTATAACCCTGTTGCAAGGAAAGGACAGGAATAAAATTGTATAGATTGCCGTAATAAGAAATATTATCGAATACATACCGGTTAGAGACAAAAATCCCACTGTTTATATCATGCATTTTACAGCCGGAAAATACTCCAACCAATTTATTAAATAAAAATGAAACCATTCGATTTAATAATGAATCATCTCTGGGAGAACGCCAACCCACGACCAGATCAAATCCTGAAGAATGCCTTTTTAATAGTTTTCCAATATCATTAATATTAATTTTAACCCGGCCACTATAAAAAATTATTCTGCCCCCTACAGAATACTTTAGCCCGGCATCCAAAGCACAGGCTTCTCCAAAGGATGAACGCATTCGTATAATCTTCACATTTTTATCATTTTTTGAGATAGTCTGCAGATGCTTATAAGTTTTATCATTGCTTCCATCATCTACAAAAATCATCTCATAAGTATTACTGATACGGTCAAGCACTTTTTTTGAAGAATCATATAAACTTTCCACTTTATCTTCAATATTGTACACAGAAACAATATAAGAAATTTTATTCTCTTGAATAATGTTATTATTTTTATTCATCCTTTTCCTCATTTATATTTAAAACAAAAGGACTTAAAGTAAAACCACTTCTCTCACCTGTTTTGACAATTAAACTGGCAATAAGTCCTAAAAAAATAAATTGAAATCCAGCAACTAAGAATAAAAATACTACTGTCAGGGGTACATTAAGATTTATGATACTCATATTCTTTCCTATTATTTGAAAAACACACCATACACCTCCAATTAATCCTACCAACGTTATCAATATGCCAATCTTGCCAAAAAATCCCAAAGGACTGCGTAAATGTTTGATAAAAAAATGCAAGGAAACCATATCCATCAACACTCTGAAGGTTCTGGTTAGATTGTATTTGGACCGTCCAAATTTTCGGGGGTGATGCCGTACAACGACTTCGGTAATGGTAGCTCCCTCCACTTTTGTTAATGCAGGTAAAAACCGGTGCAGTTCTCCATACAGCCGTATTCCATCAATTACTTCCTTCTTATATCCTTTTAAAGCACAGCCTGTATCATGAAGTTTGATATTAGTGATTGAACAAATTAATTTATTGGCAATAATTGAGGGTATCCTCCTGAATAGAAGCTTATCTTTTCTGTCCTTTCTCCAGCCACTGACAACATCATACCCTTCTTCAATTTTTTCCACAATCATAGGAATATCTTCAGGATCATTCTGAAGATCACCATCCATAGTAATAACAATTTCTCCACTGCTGATCCTAAATCCGGCATCAAGAGCAGCTGACTGACCAAAATTTTTGCGCAACAAAACAACTTTTACTATATTTTCTTTTTGTGCAATTTTCTTTAAAATATCTCTGCTTCCATCCTTACTGCCATCATCAACAAAAATAATTTCACTCTCTCTCTGCATACTCAGCAGCACCTTTTTTAAAGCTTCAAAAAGAGGGATAACATTTGCATTCTCATTATAAAGAGGAATAACCACAGACAGAGATTTTTTTCTATTTTCTTTTTTTCTTTCCATACTTTATACTATAATTAATACAATTGAACAATTGAATCTCTTTTATGCGTGCAGATTATCAGTGTTCGAGAGAACGCAGCCAGAGTTCGAGAATTGCCAGAGCCCAGAGACGATGTGAATTATTTCGTACTCTGTTAAGATGATCCTGCTTCATTTTATTTATATATTCAGGATTAAAATAATTACGTGCCCTGATAGTATTCTCAGAGATCAAATCATACACAAATTCTTTAACCCGGGCATTCTCTATCAACCAGTTTTTCATAGGAATGCTGTGACCCAGTTTATCTTTACGATATACAACCTCTTTTGGCAACAGTGGTTCAATTGCTATTTTTTCAATATACTTCACATCTGAGAATCCTCTTATTTTCAATTTTGACGGTATAGTAGCACAATAGCTCACCAGTTCAGGATCAAGCATGGGCATGCTGGGATTTAATCCCATCCGTCTGGCTACAGACATCCTTCTTAAATAAAACTGGACCACAGTTTGATAATCGGAAGCAAGAGATCTGCTCAGCATATCTTTTCCATCTGCTTGTTTATTAAAATGGATAATATCCTCATATATATTTTCCGGGTTCTCTCCATACCACCATCCCTGCACTAATAATTTTTTTAAATCTGAAGGATTATAATATACTCTCCAACGATGAGTTCCCAATTCTTCAGGATATCTGTAACTTTCAGAATACCTTTTGAATTTTACTCGAAGATCCTTTTTCTTTTCAGAATCGCTCAGATTCCGCCCAAACTTAAAAACCGGATCCAAGATAAACTTTGGAATCCAGTAAATCATTTTTGTCACTTTATCAGCAATATAAACAGGATGTCCGGCAAATAATTCATCTCCTCCGTCTCCGGTAAAAATACTGGAAATCTTTCCTGCTGCATTTTCACTTAATAAATAAGTTGCTATATTGATGCCCACATCACAAAACGGTTCATCCATAAGCTCAACCATATTCTCAGCTTTCAACACATCTTCAGGAGAGTATTCAATTAAATTAAACTGGGCTTTACAGTAATCTGCAACTTTTCTTGCATAATAGGATTCATCAAATGACTTACCCTGACAACGGAATGAATAGGTAGAAATGTTCTGTTTAGTATAAGAAGAGAGCAGAGAAACTATACTGGAAGAATCTAATCCACCGCTTAAGAATGCACCTATGTTTGTTCTTCGGTCTGCTCTTATCCTGACTGCCTCAGTTAGTTTTTCCCTAATAGTCTCTCCCACTCTATCTACTGTATCCTTTGTCTGGGGACTGAAGGACAGACTCCAGTATTTCTTTGTTTGTCCGCCTTCTTTGTTCCATAATAGAAAATAACCCGGGAATAAACGCTGAATACCCTGAAAAAATGTCTGACTTCCTGTATTATAACAGAAAGTTAAATATTTCATGAGTCCCAAAGGTTCAAAATTTACCGTTCTCTGTAAAAAATGAGCTAGAAATTTTAAATCAGAAGAAAATATCAGGCCATCTTCCTCAAAACTGTAAAAAATTGATCGAGTATTCATCTTATCAGAAGCTATAATGACCCGCTTATTATGAGCATCAGAGAGTGCTAGTATATAGGAACCATTTAATGATTCTAAAAACGAAATTCCCTTTTTCAGATATACATTCAATACTCCTTTAACAGTATTTTCCCCTCCGCTATACTTATAAAGCTCTCCATCAATCATTAGACCACTGTTTTTCTTTTTTACCTGTTGAATATTATTTTCAGAGTCATCATCTCTGTGATAAATAATCAATTCTGAATAATTAATCCGGGAAATACTGGTATCATTTTCAGGTAATAAATTATTAACTCTGTCTTTAAATTTATCTTTTAACAGGTTTCCTGTGAAACCAAATATCATCTTTATTGTCTCTCTTTTATTAATTTATCTTTAAAAAACTTTTTAAAGACAGCAATTTCTTCAGTATCAAAAAATTTTAATATCAGTATCACAATACTATAAGTACTTAACAGTATTAAAGCTATTAATATATCATTTAATGCACCAAAAACAAAATATAAAGGTATTACTGCTAAAACTCCCACAAAAGGTTTATAGATAAATTTCAGCTGCCCCCGGTGAATAATATTCTCCTGTTTTAAAAATAAAATAAATATAATCAATGACAAGTATTCTGTACCAACTGTAGCAATTGCTGCCCCGATATAACCATATAAATTTATAAATACAAAATTTAAGACTATATTTGAAATACTTCTGGCAATAATAATGAACATAACTAATTTTTGTTTATTAATTGCTATTAATGTAGTGCCGAACAAAAATCGTAAATATGAAGGAATAATTGCAATTCCTAAAAGTATGAGTACTATGACAGAATTAACATATTCTCTGCCTACAAGACCGATAATTACAATTTCAGATAACAAAACGACACCCATGGTAATAAAAATCGAAATCATTAATATATATTTGAATGATCTGTCAAACAACTTACAAACCAATGTTCGTGAAACCAAATGCCTCGAACTCAATTCAGGATATACTGCCGAAGTAATAATATCTGGTACAAACCAGGATACTTTTAATATTCTTCTGGCTAAACTGTACCATCCTACTTCTTCAAATTTTCTCATTAAAGAAATCATCACAACATCAGCATGTTCGTATATTTTAGTAATACCAGTCTGAGTAATAAATATAACACTTTCTTTGATCAATATAGAACAGGTGGAAAATTCAATACGGGGTTTTACCCATTTTTCAGACCTGACAAGAAACACGACTAATATACTAAAACTGATAATTCTTCCAGTCAGAAGTATCAAAGCAGCTATAAACAATCCAGCACCATTAATTAACAAAAACCCACCAACAAGCATTAAAAAAGATCGCTCAGAAAGAACTGCAATTACATCATAATTAAATTTACCTAAGGCCTTAAAAGAAGTACGTAAAGTAAAATTAAATGATCTGAATGTTTCAGCTGCAAAAACAATCATTATTACATAGCGAACCTTTAATGGATATTTAGCTTTTAAAAAATATGCTATCAAGATACAGAACCCAAAAACAGCAATGCCTACCAGCAACTGTATGAATAAAGCATTAACAACATATTTCGGCATTCTTTCTCTGTTGCGTACTACTACTTTAGTTATAGAATAATTAAAACCAAAGACCACCAGAAATACAAATAATCCAACAAATTCTATAGCTGTATTGAACATTCCCAGAAGTGTGTCACCCAGAAAACGAGCAGCCAGTATAAAAAACACTGAATTAAAAATTAATGACATTTCAGATATACTGCTTAATAAAGTATTTCCAACCAACTTCTGGCTGCTTGAGACATTTTTGTTATAATTATTCATTATTCTGATACATTCGGGTAAATAAATTCTGATAATTTATTATCATGTCCTGTAATGAAAAATGCTCATGAACAAACTTTTGTCCTCTTTTACCCAATACCTTAGCTTCTTTCTTATTAGTCAATAATCTGATAATATAATGACTCAACTCATCTGATTTCCCAGCTTGAAAAAGAAGACCGGTTTTTTCATGCTTTACTATTTCTGGTATACCGCCAACTGCAGGAGCAATAACAGGAATACCACTTGCCATAATTTCCAATAAGGAAACAGGGTGTATTTCACTTTTGGAGCAAAGAACACCTATATCAAACATTGATATTAATTGTGCTGTATTAGATCTGTACCCAAGAAATATAACAGTATTAGTAAGATTCAACTGTGAAACCAATTGTCTTAGTTCATTCTCCTGAGGACCTTCACCAATAATTAATAATTTTGTATGTGGATATTTTTCTAGAACAGAAGGGAATGCATGTATAAGAATTTTATGTGATTTTACCGGAGTAAGATTTGCAATAATTCCAATTATATTATAGTTCTCATTAATATCTAATTCATCTTTTATATGATCGTTTTTATATTTTCTTGAAAATACTGATAAATCCACTCCGTTATAAATTCTTGTAACTTTATTATTTTTAATATTAAAATTTTTCAAATACTCATTTTTTAAATACTCAGCTGGGAATACAATTTTATCCACAAATCTTAATAATATAGTATCTAATGGTTTAAAAATCAGAGGATATAAACCATGAAGTAAATTAGCATTAGTTCTGATAAGTATTGGAATACGGGCAATAATACCGGCAATTGGGGCAATGAACGTTCCCATTCCTAAAGCAAAAAAAAACAACACATCTGTATTTTGCTGCCTCAGTATTTTTACAAGCTTAAATATTATATGTACATGAAAAGGAGATCTTATCTCAATTATATATCTATCTGTATCTTTCCAGTGTAAAAAATTGAAATACTTTTGCCGCATCCTTGCAGATAAATTTTTTGAAGTATATAAAGGATAACATAAAACCACAGTAATATTGAATTTATTTTTGTTAAAGTTATCAACTAAATTCTTTAAGATTCTTTCATATCCACCCAATCCGTAGCTGGAAATAAAAAATATTACGTTTATCTTACCACTATTTGTTACTTTACGAACCATTTCGCTCCCAGCCAATATATCCTCATAATCATATTTAATAACTTCATTGCTGTTCTAACATAGAGTTTATCTCCAGCTTCTCCAACCATATTAATCCCCTTACCCTGAAGTGTTCTCTTATCCGGTCTTCTCTTGATCTTCATGATCTTTTTATGTTTTTTAAGTATTTCAGGTAATCCTTTACATGTTAAATATATTCCTTTTATATAACTAAATCCTTTTCCCTTGATTAAGAAGAACCCGAATATCCATATCTGGTAGAATATAATAGCCGGTAATAAAATTATAATTGTCCGCCAGTAATAATTTTTCAGAATAAACCATATTCGGTTCCTGACCTGATATTCAATCCAGCGAATACCTTTCTTTTCCTGCCTGTGATAGACATGAACTTTTGATACAATCAGACATGGATACCCGCAAATAGTCATTCTGAAACTGAAGTCACCATCCTCCCAGCCAAAAATAAACTCCTCATCAAAGTATCCTATCTTTTCAGCTTTTTCTCTGTCTATCATCATGATTCCACCCGGCGATGCTCCTACATGGAAAGGTTTTTCAAGCTCATATGGATTTGCAATTGCTCCCCCTACAAAATGAATATTACTGCCATTGTATTGAACATGAGTGTGATCCTCGTAACTTCTGATCTGAGCCGTGGCTATTCCTGCATCCGGATATATTCTAAAAGCATAACTTAGATTTGATACTGTATTCTCAGACAGCACTATATCTCCATCAACTAAAAGTACCAATTCAGAGTCTGATTCTTTAAAAATTTTGTTTCGGGCCGGGTTAGGTCCTCTGTTACTCTTAGTTGTCAGTATCCGAAGATCAGGGTATTTTTTTCTGATAATATCTATACTATTATCAGTTGAACAGTTATCTACTACAATCACTTCATCTATAGCACTATATTTCTGTTTCAGGACAGATTCAATAGTCTCACAAATCACATTTTCATTATTATAGTTGATTATACCAACTGTTACCTTTTTCTTAATGGATGGAATTTCTTCAACTTTCCTTTTGTTTATTATAGTCACCGGATTACCCCCGGCTATGCAGTAATCCGGAAGTTTTCTGGATACCACAGAACCAGCACCCACTACAACATTTTTCCCCAGTCGCACTCCGTCAAATACAGTTACATGAGCCCCGAGCCATCCACCTGGTCCTATTTCTATTCCCTGAGAACTGCGCCCTTGATCCAGTACAGGCAGATGCGGATCCTGAAAATTATGTGTCCCTCCAACCAGATAACAATACGCTGCCAGTAAATTCTTTTCACCAACTTTAACCCTGCTGGCAGAAAAAATCATACAATTTGATCCGATATTAACACCATTATCCAGGATTATATCTCCATTCTGACAATTAAATACAGTATTCCTTCCAATGAATACTCCATCTCCGATAAAAATACCTCTGTTATCACTCCCCTTTGCATCAAGCACACAATTATCATCTATAACAACATTATCTCCAATAAAAATCTTATGAGGATGTCTGATCACAATTCCAGATCCAAAACTAACATTCTCGCCCACCAATCCTAACAGCTGAGGATACAGTTTGCTTCTCAGCCATAATCCTAAAGCCCCGGGCAGAGACTGAGAAAAAGAAATGATAAGTTCATATTTTAATAACCTCAGAACATTTTTTTGGCCAAAGATAAGATCCTGATATTGTTTTACCTTACCACCTTTTTTAATAAGCTCTTTCTGGATGTCAATTGTCTGTTTTTTCATTTTTTTTACTAAATATTAAAGTGCAGGATATGGTTTTTACCTGATATTATAACTTCTTATCAGGTTAAAAATCCCTGAGATTTATACCATTCAGCAGTTCGCTTAAGTCCGGTATGTAAATCAACTTTTGGATCATATTCTAAAAGACTTTTTGCTTTGGTAATATCAAAAGCACGATCTTTTAAAAAGAAATCTATCCTTCTTCTGTAGATAGGCGGATCTATTTTAAAAGGTTTACATAAAAATTCACACATTGCTCCTGCCATCCAGACCGGCCATACTGGAATATGAATCTTGGAAAGTTTTACCCCAAGTATATCTGCAATTATTTCAACCAATTCATTTAAGGTTGTGTATCTAGGACCAGCCAGAGTAATGATCTCACCTTCAATATTCGGGGTTTCACCCATTAATATGATACCCTCCACCAGATCGTCAATATAAGTGAGATGATAGAGAACTTCACCTGAACCAATCATATGAAATATTCTGTTGTTGATATTTTTGAACAGTTTAAGAAAACGGGTATCACCAGGACCATAAATTCCCACCGGACGGAATACCACCCCTGGAAGACTGTGTTCTTTAAAAAAATTCAGAGCAAGTATTTCACCCTTCATTTTAGATTCCTGATAGTAATCCCCGGGATTATAGGGATGCTCCTCTGTTGCAGGAGGATTATCAATCTCTCCCTGAACTCCAACAGTACTGCAATGAATAAACCGTTGTACTCCTTCAGATTTTGACACTTCCATAAGATTCCTGGTCCCGTCAACATTAACTTCAAAAAACCGCTGTACCGGTATATTTTGCTCCCTGTATACTGCTGCAATATGGAACACCTTTTCCACTCCCTTAACTGCAGGAATTAAACTGTCTTTATCACATAGATTCCCTATAACAACTTCTACTCCGCTTTTTTCCAGATCTTCTGTATCTATATTTGGAAGTACCAGACCTTTGACTGTATAGCCTTTATTAATCAATGCTTTACATAAATATCCTCCGGTGAAACCTGATGCTCCTGTCACTAATACTTTTTTTTTCATATCATAATCTCTTAAACTATTGTATACATATTTTTCACTTGTTCAATTTCTTTTTCTTTTCTTCTTTCATCCCAATGTAATTCTTTACCCATAAGATCTGCACAGTCATATAAAACTGCATCTCCGGGATTACCGGCAGATCCCAGTCCAGTACGTCTGAAAATTACATCGGACAGTGTATGAGCCATTTCTTCTCTTACAGCATAAAGAACTTCGGCCAGTATAACTTTATCTGATCCTTTGATCAACCTTCCCAATTCTGAATCAGCAGTACAAAAATTACATATTTTTTCATACTCTGATCCGTAATTCAGGACCAGATGCTTTATTGTTTTTTCATTAAAATCTGAACCATGGGAATCTATGGCCGAGGCTAAAAATTCATTATATCTGTCAATATTACCTCCGGAAAGTCTCATAGTATAACGATCAATAGACCTTGGCTTTTCATCCAGCTTCTTTAATACAAGCTTTATACTCTTTTCTGCTACATCCCGGGCAGTAGTATATTTTACGCCTGATACGCTGATTATTCCCCGGATCCCGTTTTTTTTCTCATGATCAAACAGGGAATAATGTTTGGTCAGTATTACCTCTCCGGTTTTTTGGCTAATACCATCCATAGGGAGAAATCCCTTTAAAACAAAGCTAATATCATCCCTGGTTATTTTTTCTTTATATAATGCAGTATTAGCTTCTTCTAAGGCTTCCTGAATTTCCTTTTCACTGACCTGCATACTATCAGGACTGCCATGAAAAGGCCGGTGGAAAGTTCCGATAACTGTATGATCTCTCCAGGGAGTCATGAAAAGTACTCGTCTGATGTTTTTCCTGCTTCCGTCAGGAAGTTCATATTCATAGTTACTGTAAACACCTGCTGCATTTTTTTTAAGTAACTTCTTTTTTACTACTAAATTCAGGGCAGTGGAAAGCTGAACCCGAGGCAGTTCCTTAACAACATCGGATTCTCTTAAAAATTCATTTACCCACCCTCCACAGGTATTTAAAAGCATGTTACTTTTAATGGAAAACTCATCACCTGTTAGCTGATCCTTTACTTTCACACCCCTTATATGGTCATCAGTCTGTTGTAATTCTTTTCCTTTTACATAATTCGCCACCTCAGCACCCATTTCAACAGCAGAACTGATAAATGCCAGAGTGAGACGCTCAGTATTATATACCTGGCCGTCAGTCCATAAAGCGCCCCCATTATATGTATGTGGATCAATAAACGGTATCATTTCCAGACATTTTTTTTTGGAAATAACCTTACCCATTGGTATTTTCTTTTGAGGATCATGGAGACGGTTACGGTCAAAACTTATAATATCATTTACAAGCATGCCAACACTCATAACCTCTCTGCCTTTCATAAAATGACCAAAAGTAGGCATAACACAGGTAAGTGGATGAGCTAATTGGGGAGCAAGTTGCATTAGTAACCGTCGCTCCCGAATAGACTCTCTCATACGAATTATATCAAACTGCTGAAGATAACGTAACCCGCCATGAATAATTTTTAAACTGTTAGCAGAAGTTGCTCCGCCAAAATCATTCTGTTCTATCAACGCTACAGAAAGTCCCTGAAGAGAAGCTTCCCAGGCTGCTGCTGCTCCGTAAATTCCACCTCCTATAATAAGCAAGTCATAGGTTTTGTCTGATAACTTTTTTAAATCTCTTTTCATATACTCACTTCTTTTAAAATTCATTTTTATTTATTTTTATTAATGTAATGAATATAATAAATATTTTATCAAAATAAAAGCAGTATGATCACTTAATACAAAAGGCCATTATATGCCACCCCAAAGGCCTGACCAGACTGCGGGGAATAAGATTAAACATATTAACAAATAGAGTATTAAAGAAAAATGCTTTTATCCCTGTATGCAGACGGGTCTTGACCGGAAACCTTTCAGGAACGATCTCGATTTCACTGAATCCGGACAGTAATTCTTTAAATTCATCTATGGTGTATTTGTCAAGTACGGGAGCATCTTCATGTTCCAAACCGACATTCATCAGTTTTGACAAAGTATTAAGCCATCCTTTACGATTATACACCATGCCGATAAATTTACCCCCCTTTTTTAATACTCTCAATGATTCTTCTGCCATTTTTCTGCTATCTGCTGTATACTGAAGAACTCCGTGTGCATAAACCAGATCAAAAGTGTTATCCTGGAAATCTAGTGCTTCTCCGTTCATCACCCGCAGATCTGCCTTAAGTCCGCTAATGTTGAAATTCTTTTTAGCCAGATCTATAGCAGTCTCTGATAAATCAATCCCGGTCACATCTGCCCCACCTCTGGCAAATCGAATCAGATCAATCCCGGCACCACATCCAATTTCAAGAATTTTTTTACCCTTATATCCATTGAAATCAACAATCCTGGGAAGGTATCGAAGCTTATCAAATCTGTACTCATCCAGATCTTCAAAAAAACCTTTGGAACCAATGGGATGCTTTACGATCTCTAGATCATGAATATGCTCATTCCAGTATACTCTGATCTTATTGAGCAATGTATTATTTTCCTCTGCTTTCATAATTACCTCTTTTTGAATTTTTCTTATTAAAAATTATGTACCATATAAATCATACCATTGTTGGAAGAACATCAACGCCCATAGTATATGACTGTGATTTTCTTTTCCTTTTATATGAGAATCCATTAATTTATTAACATAGGTGGATTTAAAAAATCCCTGGTTTTTTATTCTGGATTCACTGAGCAAGTCAGTCATCATGGGTTTGAGATCTCCTCGTATCCAATTTTTTATTGGAATACTGAAACCCTGTTTATCTCTGTTTTGTACTTCCGGGGGAAGATAATCCCAAAAAGTTCTATTTAAAATATATTTTGTGTTAAACAGTTTCATTTTTAAAACCGGAGGAAGTGAGAATGCAAATTCAACCATTCGATGATCAAGAAAAGGCACTCTGGTTTCCAGAGAATTTGCCATGGACATTCGGTCAACCTTTACCAGAATGTTGTCCACCAGATAGGTTTTTAAATCAATAAATCCGGTTCTGGTAATATCATCAGTGTTCTCATCCAGCTGTTTTGCATATCGGTGTATAAAATCATATGGTTGATAACCTGAGATCTCATTTAAAATATCATTACTTAATAGTTGAATTCTCTCCTGCTGCTGCAAAAATATCATCCAGCGGACATGGTATAAATCATTCGGAAGCCAGGTGCCCCGGACAAACCTTTTAAAACTGTTTATCATTCCTTTTTTCTTTTCAGTAGGAGGTAACTTCTCAGCCAGATAATTAAATACATACTTTCCCGGTAACCATTTATATATATTCCGAGCAAAAATATGGGCTCTATATGTATCATACCCGGCAAAAAGTTCATCTCCCCCATCACCGGACAAAGTTACTTTTACATAATCTCTCGCTATTTTTGAGACCAGATAAGTAGGGAAAATAGAAAAATCACCAAACGGTTCATCAAACTGTTTAACCAGTTTTTCCGTTAACTCCAAAGCATTGGCTTCCAGGGTAAATTCATGATGTTCGGTATTATATTTTTCAGCCACAGCTCTGGCATACTGTAATTCATTATAGGATGATTCCTTAAACCCTATGGAAAATGTTTTTACCGGTGTATCCATAAGTTGAGCCATATTAGCCACTGTGATAGAGGAATCAATTCCTCCTGATAAAAAAGCACCCAGCGGAACATCTGAAATCAGACGTAACCGGACAGAATCTTTCATAATTTCCTTTAATTTCTGCTGAGCACTATGCTCGTTCCAGGATTCTTGTTGAGGGATAAAATCCCAATAAGATTTATTTGTAATGTTTCTGTTCTGCCAGGTTAACCAGTATCCCGGCTCTAATTTACGAATATGTTTAAAAATTGATCTGGGAGCCGGAATATATTCAAATGTTAAAAAATTATTTAAAGCAACCCAGTCTATGGTCTTGTTAATCTCAGGGCATTGTAAGATGGTCTTGATTTCTGATCCGAAAACTAATTTTTCATCATCTTGATAATAATAAAGAGGTTTAATACCAATTCTGTCCCGCGCCAGCATTAACTTATATTTCTTTTTATCCCAAATAGCAAAAGCAAACATACCATTCATCTTTTTACATACATTCTCTCCCCACTCTTCATATCCGTGTATAATAACTTCTGTATCCGTTGATGTTCTAAAAGTATGACCAAGACTCTGTAACTGCTGTTTTAATGTTAAAAAATTATATATTTCACCATTAAAGACAACCGTGGCAGTATCATCTTCATTACTCAAAGGCTGATGTCCTGTTTTAAGATCTATAATGGAAAGCCGGCGCATTGCAAGTCCTGCTGAAGAAAATATCTTTATACCCTCATCATCGGGTCCTCTATGAATAATTGTGTTATTCATAGCCTGCAGAGTCTGCTTCTGCGGTTTTCGTTGTCCATTCTTATAAAGAATTCCACAAATACCACACATTAAGCAGCCCTTTCTATAGCCTCAGATAATGCTTGTTTTAACTTCTTTTTATAAACCGGATAACTATAATTTTCTTTTGCAAGCTGTAGAGCATTCTTCGCAACCAGCTTAGCACGGGAGGATTTTTTTAATGAATGAATAATTCCTTCAGAAAAATTATCAGGATCAGGATCACAAAGGAAAGCAACATCTGAACTTAAAACCTGGGTATGTGTTAGTAAATTGGTTGCTACTATAGGCACACCTGAACGAAGATAACTATAAATTTTTAAGGGAGTATTTGTTCCTTTAGTACGCGGAGATAATAGAATATCAGCAAAACGGATATAACTATTCACCTGATTTGGAGGAACCTGCCCGGTAAAAATAAAATAATCATCTAACTTCAACTTTTTTACCATTCTGTTATAAAATCCCACCTGTTCTTTATGCCCCCCCACTAATAGAAACAATACATTCTTGTTTATATCAACTACCTTTTCAGCACTCTTAATTAAAAGATCAAGACCCTGATAGGTTTCAAAAGTACCGGTATAAAGAAGTATTTTCCTGTTATTTAATTCCAGTTCATTCTGTATTTGACTGCTCACATCATCTTCTCCGAAAATCATACTGTAATCAATAACATTTTCAATCAATATCGAACTCTTTTCCGGAAATGTTTTATTGACCAGGTCATAAAGATCAGGACAAATAGTAATCACTCTGCTGGAATAACGTAAAACCCAACGCTCAATTGCCATAAATATCTGCACTATTAGATTTGAATTCGTAAAATGAAAATTTTTTAATTGCTGGGGAAGACTGGAATGCATGTCATAAATATGAGGTACTCCAAATATTCTGGATAGAAGTGTCCCCCAAAATCCAGCTTCCTCATGAGTATGAATTAACTGATAGTTATATCGAAATAAATGTATACATGTTTTAATAAATAAAAAAAAATCCAAAGGGATTTTCTTTAAAGAAGGACCGATCTTTATCTTACTTATACCCGGTAATTTCGGAATACGTATTATCCGAACTCCGGGGATTACAACGTCTTCTCCTATTGAATATGTTAATAGGTCAACTTCATGGCCTAAATCAGATAATGTTTTAAGGCGCCCTACCACACTCAGAGGAGTTCCTCTGGGTTCAAAAATTGGTTCAGGAGCAATCATCAATATTTTCATATATCAGCAATACACTTATATTTATCACGCTGCACCATAACCGGTAATAACAACAAAAAAAGTACGGACCAAAATTTTAAAATCCAGCCATAAGGAAAAATTATCTATATATTTTAAATCCATTTCCATCCATTCTTCAAAATCAACCTCATTTCTACCGCTTACCTGCCAGATACAGGTTAATCCCGGTTTCATACTTAAGCGTCTTCTCTGCCAGGTTTCATAATCATTTACTTCAGAAGGTATAGGAGGGCGAGGACCTACCAGGCTCATATCACCTTTTAAAATATTAAAAAACTGAGGTAACTCATCTATACTGAATCTCCTCATGAATTTACCGAACTTTGTACACCGTGGATCTTTTTTTATTTTAAAAACTGGCCCATTCATTTCATTTCTTTTATTTAATAATTCTCTATGATTCTCTGCCCCCACATACATTGACCTGAATTTATATAATATAAATTTTCTGCCATATTTACCACTGCGTATCTGACGAAAAAAAATAGGTCCTTTGGAAGTTAACTTTATAATAATTGATACAACAATAAATAAGGGGATCATTAATACAAGTGCAACAAATGATATAATTAAATCAATAGACCTTTTGAAAAATAACTGCCATTCTTTTGCAATTGATGTATGAAATATCAACAAAGGAACATCAGCTAAACTTGATATCCTCATTTTTGCAAACTTAGGATTATATAGATCCAGTGATACAGCAGTGCTCACACCTTCATTTTCACAATGAAAAATAATTTTTTCAATACGGTTAAGCCACATTCTGGGAACTACAAATACTACCTGATCTACTACCAACTCTCTTAATAATCGGGGGATATCTCTAATCCTTCCGATTATTTCATAATTCATAATTTTTTTACCTAAGAATTTAGGATCATCATCTATAAGACCAACAATTTGTAATCCCCAGTTCTTGTGCTCATTTACAATATTGATGAATTCCCGGGCTCTTCTCCCTGTTCCGACAATAAGTAAATTAATAAGATTATGACCGCTTCGGTAAATAATATTTAATATTTTTCTGATTCCAAATTTCTCTAGAGTTAAGAACAGACCACTGATAATAACATATGCTGCAATATAGGACCGGCTGGCAAATTCCATTTTTATTATGAATGTTATACTCCCAAGAAAAATAAGGGTCAATACACTGGATTTTATAAGATTCCATATGACGATGGGAAAAGATATAGTCCGAAAGTTTTTATATACTCGATAATAGGACATAGTAATAATCCATATTGGTATTGATAGAATACCTATAAGAAGAAAATTCTGAAGGAAACTGCTAAAATTCATCCAATAAGATAGTCCTAAAGATTTTCGAAGTTCTGTAGTAACCACATAAGAAATCAAAAATGAAATAATTATCATTAATCCGTCGATAAATTTCATTAACCGTATTAAAAATATTTCTTTTTCTCTAATCATAGTCTAATAATATACACATTCATTATTCATTTTTTTCTTGCAATACATACTATATTTTTTTTTAACCAACGAAGAAAAAACAAATCAGTAATTAAATCTCCAATTTTACCTATTCCATAAAACAAACGCGAGAAGGTAAAATATTCACTGGCAGTTCCCTGATAATATATATCAACTATTTCAAATCCTGATTTTTTCAGATATTTTTGTATCTTATATTTTGTATTCACCTTATAATAAGTAGGCACATTATCAACATTTCCATTTTCTTCTTTGCTATTGAGATTACGAAGGAAATTATGAAATTTTGTTGATGTTATATATGATAATACTATAGCATAATTAAAAATATTGGGAGTACGAAATATAAAATATCCCCCTGAATCAATGATTTTGTAAATTTCCTCAATAGTCCTCTCTGGATTTTTTACATGCTCTAAAACCCAATTACAGGTTACAGCCTGAAATGTTTCTGTTTTAAAACATAATTGATCAATAGAACAACAAATCCAAAAATCAAGATATTTTTTACTTGCCAGATTTTTATCAATATCACAACCAAATTTTTTTATTGATTTGAATTTTCTTAATGCAGATCCAAACCCAGTACCACAACCAGCATCTAAAATAAATTGATTTTTTTTATCATTAATATACTTCTTATTGCATTCTACCCACTCCCCCCAGGCATTATCTTCATATTCAGGATTCAAATACTTTTTAATCTGTGTCCAATTCATGAACACCTCTGTACCATGTGATGAATTCATTTATACCATCTTGAAGAGTAAAAGAAGGCTTATATCCAAGTTCTCGTTTAGCTTTTGTTATATCTGCATATGTTTTTTTCATATCTCCCGGTTGTTCAGGTAACCTTTTAATTTTTGCTTTTTTATTTAATCCATTCTCAATCAACGTGATTAAGTTATGTAATTCAATTGTCTTTGATTCTCCCAGATTAAATATATTATATCCTTTGCATTTTTTAATAGAAAGCAGGACACCTGCTATAATATCATCAATATACGTATAATCTCTTCTGCTTTTTCCGTTTCCAAAAACCGGTATTTCTTTTCCTTCATTAATTAATCTGGTAAATTTATGTATGGCCATATCAGGGCGTTGTCTCGGTCCATATACAGTAAAAAATCTCAAACAGGTAACAGGTAAATCATATAAAGAATAAAAAGTATGAGTAATTAATTCTCCCGCTTTCTTAGTGGCAGCATAAGGAGAAATAGGATGATCAACCGAATCATTTTCTGAAAAAGGTACTTTTTTATTATTACCATATACTGAAGATGAAGATGCAAAAATAAACTTATTTACCTTATGTTGACAACTTAACTCCAGAAGATTAATAGTTCCTTCAATATTCACTTTCTGATATAATCGCGGATTTTGAATAGATGGACGAACACCTGCTCTTGCTGCCAAATGGACTATAATATCAAACCTGTTATCTTTAAATAACTGACGTAATAGTTCCCAATCTAATATATCACCTTCTACTAAATTAAAATTCAGATGATTTTTTATTTTTTTAATATTTCTGTACTTAATGTTAGGATCGTAATAGGAGTCAAAATTATCAAGGCACACAATACTGTTAGTATCGTTTAAAAGATTCTCACATAGATGCGATCCTATAAATCCAGCTCCACCAGTTACCAAAAATTTCATATAAAATTCCTAATATCTATAATAACTATATCCTTCGTGAGCCAATTCAACTCCAGCGCAATTTAATATTACTCCAATTACATTCGCGTGGACCTTATTAAAAAGACTGATTTTGTTATTTACACTATCCCGATTGGTTTCATTAGCACGTACAATTACTGCCACTCCTTCAACAAAAGATCCCAATACAACTGCATCAGTAGCTGCGTTTAAAGGACAGGTATCAAATATTATATGATCAAAATGTTCACGTAGATTCTGAATAAAATTCTTCATTTTACTTGAGCCTAATAATTCAGAAGGATTCGGTATCATTGATCCACAGGTTATTAAAGAAAGATTGGGGATATATGTCTCATTTAACACTTCTTTTACTGAACTTACCCCGGTAAGATAATTGGTTAATCCGGGTTTTTTAGGAACTTTAAATATATTATGAAGTACTCCTCTTCTTAAATCTGCATCAATCAGTAATGTTTTCGATCTTTGCTGTGCAAGTGCAATAGCTAAATTTGTTGCTGTGAATGATTTACCCTCTCCTGGAGAAGCACTGGCAAGGATGAGTGTTTTTAAAAATCCGTATTTTCTGGAAAAAAGAATATTAGTTCTTAAGGAACGATATGCCTCGCCCACGGGAGTTGGTGAATAATCATGAGTGACTATTTGTGAACTAATACTTTTAGCTTTTTCTGAATCTTCCAGATATTTATCATCAAACTTAACCTGCGGAATAATCCCTAATATATCCAATTTTAAATAATTGGCCACATCTTCCTTGGTTTTTATATTCCTGTTAAGTTCTTCTGTAATTAATACTGTTCCTAGGCCCAAAGCCAACCCCAGCATTAATCCCATAGCTAGTTTTTTCATACTATCCTGTCTTCTCGGCCTTGAGGGTGGTACAGCTGGCTCCAGTACTACCACACTTTCTGATTCTACAGCTTGATTTATCTGAGCTTCGCGGGTTCTTTTAAGAAGCATTTTATAAATGTCTTCAGATGCACTTCTCTCTCTTTCCAGTTTTATTGCTTTGAGCTGTTCATCCGGGATATCCTCTAATTTATTTTCGAGCTCCAATCTTTCTTGTTTTTTTTCTTCAATTTCATCTTTTAATTCTTCAATTTTTTTCTGGGCTATTATATGAACTTTTCCTTCTAAACGGGATATTTCGTTATTTAATTCAATAACATCAGGGTTTTCTCTGGGACGGCCGCTATCTAACAAACTTGCCTTTTCTTCATCTAACTCATCTAATTGTCTTTTAATTAAACCTAACTCAGTATTATCCCCAAGGCTCCTCTGATTGGTAATCTGTCTGTAAATATTATGAGCAGATATGGAAGGATCAAAATCTTCATGAGTAGGATCCAGCCGATTCAGGAAAGTTTGCAGCATATCAATATCTAATTCAATATTTTTAATTTCAGTTTCAAGCTGATCTAATTCTCTTAAAACCTCCTGAGTTTCTTCATTCAGTCCTTCCGGATGTTTATTCCGAAAATTCTTTAATTGATAATCATATTGGCTAAGTTTTTTCTGAGCCATATCAGATTGTTGTTGAAGATAACTGAGAACAAAATCATTCTGCTGTTTATTAATCCTCCGGCTTTTTTCCGAAAAAATATCAGCAATCATATTTACAGTTCTGCTGATAATGATGGGCTCTCTTCCCTTAAGGAGTATTACCAGCATATTGCCAACTCCAACAGGTCGAAATTGTAAATGGGAACGTAAAGAATTCACTGTAGAATCAAAATAATTAATAGAAAAATCAATTTCTTTCATCTTCTTGGCTTCAGGATTTAATACAAAAGTCATTCCGTTATAACTTAATGTATCCTGTAGGGATGATTCGCTCAAACTATCCAACCTGTTAGTTGCATGATAAATTGAAAAATATCCATTCGAATAAAATTTAATAAAATATCTTCCTGATTTAACATTTTTATCAGTAGTAAAATAGTGAAAAACATTCTCCCTGTTTATGTGGACTCCCTGTTTATCCGGGAGCTCTAACGTCAAGCCCAATTCTGCAACTACTTCTTCCATTACAGGACGGCTTTCCAGTCTTATTATCCTGCTTTGTAAAGAAATATCTTCTCTTACATTTTTGAATTCAATTAAAGATTTTGCCTGATATGTTGGTGGCTGACTTTTAACATATAAAGACCAGGGCACAGCTACAACTGCAGTAAGTATTATTATTAGCCACCATTTTTGTTTAATAGCTCTAAAGTATTTACCTAAATTTAACGATTGTCCTTCATTTAAATATTCTTCTGCAAATTCATTCATTTCTACACCATATATTGTTTCTAATATCCTCTTTGGATTCTTAAATAAAGTAATACTAATGTTCCGCAAAGATGTATTATGGAAATAATAAAACGAAAGGTTATTTGTTGTCTTCCTGGAAGAAAAACCTGGTCTCCTGATTCTATGCCGATTTCCTCCAAAGAATATCCCTTCTCATAAGCATTTAATAACCCTTTAATTATAACATCTCCCCCTCTTTTAACCTGCATTCTTTCCAAATCAGCACCAGCATTTGGACCTCCTGCAAGTGCAACTAGATCCCATAATGATTTTGAAGGGTCTATTCTGTATACTCCGGGTTTAATAAATGCCCCCTGCATAGTCACCCTGATCAAAGGGCGTACATAAACATAAGGATTTTTTAAATAATCAGAATATTTTTCTGTAATTAACTTAGTAACTTCATCCAGGGTTAATGCTTTTATTCTTACCTCACCGACTAAAGGCAACGCTACATATCCTTCAGGGTTAATAGGATACACTCCGCTAAAATCCAAATTCCGTCTTTCTTCATATAAATATTCCCATACAACCACATTGATTGCATCACCTGGACGAAAAATTGTCAATGACCGCATAGATTGACCATGTACTCTATTAATACATAATATCATAAATAAAGATATAATTAATACAAATTTATAATTATCAGCAAGATAGAACTTTTTTGAATATCTCATCCCATAAATCTCCTTTTATTATCCTCATAAGTATGTTATTAAAGCAAATAACATACCATTAAACAAAAAAAAAGGGTTGTTTAATTCAACAACTCTTAATATACTATGTATTAATAGTAAAAAGATAAAATATGATCAAAAACATAAATAAAAATTCATTTCTCCATACTATCTAGACCTATAAAATCTATATCTTTTTTCTTTTGTTTCAAGACTCATATTCTTTAAGATCGAACGCATCCGGAACCAACCAATCTTTACTTTTCCGTATTCTTCAGAATTCAATCGTGTACATATTTTTTTTATGCTATACTTCGGATTTTCTAAAATAATTCTTTTTATTTTTTCATTTACCGGAAGTTGTAAATTCTTTTCTTGATACCCTGATGTTAAAGAATCAACCTTTATTCCCTCACCTTCAAAAAGATTCTCCACACGAGGATTATAATCGATTAAAGGATTCGCTTCTTTTGTATTACCTTTTATCGCTCCGGCACTTGTAATATCTATCCCCCTGATTATTTCAAAATCATTTAATGCCTCTTCTATAGAATCATAATTTCTTAAAATTTTATCAAATTCAAGCATTTCGAATATTTCAAAAACTTCCTGACTCATCTGTACAATCTTTATATCACCACCCTGATCCCGAATATTCTTCAGTTTACTCATAAATGCACCCCAGCCTGCGCTGCTTACATAAGTAACACCACCAAGATCAGCAATAATCTGAATTTGATTTTTATTTAAAAGATCATTAATTACATTTTCCAATTCTTGACAACTGGAAGTATCTATATAACCAGTAATTGAAAGAAGAGTAACATCAAGTCTTGTACCAATATTATTAACTGAAATATCTATACCGTGCATCTACTACCCTGAATTACTTAATTGTTTAATATACTTTTTTTATACATTTATTATATAATTTCTCATATCCTTTAATTGTCTCCTGCTTGGTATAATCTACAGTCATTGCATTTCTTATGACATTCTGCCAGACTTCTTTATTTTTATAAGTATCTAAAACATTTTTAACGCAGGAAACCAATGATTCTTTACTAAAATCATCAAATATGAATCCATTGCCAATTTTTTTCTTGCTATCATACTGAGAAATATTCTCTATACTTTCTCCTGAATCATATACCACAGGAATAGTTCCATACAGAAGACTGTACACAGAAGATAATCCAGTGGAATCATATCTGATAGGTAACAGCATAATATCAGAACCAGCTACAACCATATGTTCTAATGAAACTTCGTAATAATCCTGTATTCCTATACGATTTTTATATTTTTTCTTCAGTTTATTAAAAAAGTCATAGTATTCATCATCTCTGGAAGTAATAATTATCAAATGCATATTCATCTTCAGTAAAGTCTCTATACTCTCTTTAATCAATGTGATACCAAATTCATCAATAAAATAACTGATAACAGAAAATAACGGGACAGCATTATCGGATTTCAAATTAAATTTTTCTAAAAGAATTTTTTTGTTTTTTTCTTTATTTTCTAATTCTTCGACATTAAAATTTTCAGGAATATAAGGATCCTGTACAGAACTCCATACATTGTAATCTATCTGATCCTTTATATGATTTATTTTATCTTTTCTGGATTTAAAAAATTCTTTATATGTTGCATTTGCTTCTAATTGCTTAATATATTTATTGCTGGTGGTATTAACACAATCAGCTGTATACATACCTGCTTTTAAGAAATTAAATGTTTCATTATTAAAAAATTTATCTTTTAAATCAGCTGCTTCTTCTATGCCCAAAAGAGAGATACATTGGGAATTAAATTTACCTTGATGTGTAAAATCCCTTATTGTAAATAAAGTACTTACATGCTGGAAAAATGTATCTTTTTTATACTTATATTTAATCAGAAAAGGGATCAGACCTGTTTGCCATTCATTACAGTGAATCACATCAGGTTGCCACTGTAATTTTTTTAATGTTTCCATGACAGATTTGGAAAACAGGATAAACCGCTTATCGTTATCAGAATAAGCCTCATTTGTATCAGAATCTCTATACAACCCTTCTCTGAAAAAATAGGGTTTATAATCAATAAAATAAACCTGAACTTTAGAATCAGGAAGAAAAGATGATTTAACATTTATCTTTAAAACATCACTGCCAATTGGAACATCTATATCTTTAAGTCTAATGACATCGCGTAAGGTATATTTTCTCTCATTAACAGACCGATATTGAGGTGTTATAATACGGACATCATGACCAATGTCTTTTAGTCTTTTTGGATATGATGCATTAACTTCAGCAATATTATTAGTCTTAGAAAATGGGGCTATTTCAGGTGATACAATTAAAATTTTCAATTTTTTTTTCATTAATTATATTTATTTAAATAACTTCTGGCAATACTCACAAACTCACTATCTGGATAGTAGGTAATCAGTCTTTGAAATTCTTCTTTGGCTTTTTCACTTTGATCTAATCTGTGATAACAAATTCCGAGTTTCAATTGGGCATCATCATCTTTATTAGAATTAGTAAAAGAAAATACTTTTTCAAAACTTACAATTGCCTGTTCAAAATTACCCATATCGTAATAACATTCACCAATCCAGTATTGACAGTTATCTGATAATTTGTGATTACTGTCCTCTAATATTAATTCATTAAACCTCTGAATTGCATCAAGATAGTTGCGTTCTTTATAAAGTTGAAAAGCCTCATTATACTTCTGAGTAAACGTTCTTGTATCCATTTCTGATCCGACTGTCCGTCCCGGTTTGTCGGTTGTTGTGGTTCTGGTATCTTCTCTGTAGTCATATCGTTGGTATTCTGTTTTTTTCTCTTCCGGCTGTGTTGTTTTCTGAGTACCGGATGTATCTTCGCCTTCTACTACTCCTAATAATTTCAGCACATCATCCTCAGTAATATCCTTATCTTTACCAGATTCATCCTCTTTATCAGATAAACCTAATAATTCATCAATATCTTCGGCATCACCAGTGGTTTGTGTTTCTCTTCTCATTGTGCTCCCGGTTCCCCCGCATCCCATTATCAATATCATACTTATGGTTATTACGGCTGTTATGACTAAAGTCAAACAATTTTTTCCCATAACCGCCTCCTAAAAATTTTTTATTCTTAATAATTTATAATAATTTATTCTAAAAATCAAGCGATTCCGATCCTCTTATTGTTTTTCTTCTGTAGAACAATCAGTAAAATAATCCCAAACACAATCATACCTAAACTAATCAGTTGATTAATAGTAATTTCAGTAAAACCCAAGGGCACCATATCGGTTTCCTCATAATATCTGACAAAATCAACCAAAAATCTAAAAATTCCGTACATTATAAAAGCCAGTGAAGTTAAAAATCCATCCACATGTTTTTTCTTGTCCACTATAACCAGAACTACCATCATGAACAATCCATACAATGAAGAATATAATTGAGCTGGATGAATAGCTGTGTCATAAAAATGATATCCCGCAGCACTGATAAAGGGAAATTTTACTGCCCAGGGGAGATCTGAAGGTATTCCATAACAACAACCATTTAAAAAACATCCGATACGGGTCAGAAAAACTCCCAATCCGAACACAGGAGCAATCACATCAAATAATTTTAAAAGAGGTATGTTCTTCCAGCGACAATACATTATAATGACGATGATAGATAACAAAACCCCTCCGAGTAAGGTCAATCCAGCTATACCAATCTGACCTGTACTCTGAAAAGGATTAACCGTATCAATCCAGTGTCCCCTGAACTCATTTAAATGAGTAAGAACATACAGGATTCGGGACCCGATAATCGAGCTTAATAGTATAAGCAATGATAAATCAACCACCTGATTCGGGTTTAATCCTCTCTTCTCAGCACGTTTAGAAGCCCAAAATATCCCGATCAAAAAAGAAAGCGCCAGCATAGCTCCATAAGAGCGGATTTCCAGTCTGCCAATATTAAAAAGTATTGGATGCATTATTTTGTTCTCCCTGAATTAACAATATTATTTTTAGTTGTATACTATATTGCATTAAAACTAAAACAGTATTTATTAATGTCGAAAATGCCTCGTTCCGGTAAAAACCATACTTATGCCTTTTTCATTACAGAGATTAATGGAATCTATGTCTCTTTTTGATCCTCCAGGCTGAATAATAAACTTAATACCAAATTCATCTGCTACTCTGACAGTATCGTCAAACGGGAAAAAAGCATCAGAAGCAAGTACCATCTGATTAAACTGTTCATTCATATATTCTTCAAAACTCTGAGATGGTCGTAATAGATCATACTCTATCTGCAAATTCTCCTTTGCTTTAGTAACAGCCAATTTACGTAAAGAATCAACTCTGTTCGGCTGTCCTGCACCCATACCAATAATCTGATAGTATCCTGGTTTATATTCTCTTCCCAGAACAATGGCATTTGATTTTGTATGCTTACACGCTTTGTATGTAAACTCCGCTAATTTTCTTTTATCTTTGCTGAACGGTGCTTCAGTAACTATATCAAATGTATCTAATAAAGACAAATCCCTGTCCATTTCTAATAATCCAGCAGTTATTTTACGGAATGTTTTTTCCTCTCTGTTGCTAGTGTTTAATACACCGGTTTTAAGCAATCGGAGTGATTTGGTTTTGGATAATAATGAATAGGCATCTTCGCTAAAATCAGGAGCAAGTATGACTTCTACAAATTTCTTGGGTACTTTCTGAGGTATCAGCTTTTCACCTTTAATAATATATCCTGTATGCTCAACATTTTTACCTTTTAAAAACTCAGCAAATTTTAAATCCACATTATTATTGCAAGCAATAACTGAACCAAAAGCCGAAACAGGATCTCCGGACCAGGCACGTTCCAAAGCTTCCCGTGGGTTTTCTCCAGTTGCATAACCACATGGATTTGTGTGTTTTATGACAGCAACTCCGGTAGATTCCTTTAACTCCTTAACAGCTTCCAGAGCAGCATCGCAGTCAACATAGTTATTATAGGACATTTTTTTACCATGGATTATTTCCGCTCGTGCTGCTGAAGGCTCTTTGCTGTTGGAATCCTGGTAAAAAACTGCGTTCTGATGTTTATTTTCTCCGTAACGCAGTTTAATTCCTTTATTAAAATTCAGGTGTATGGTTTTTTCATCGAATAAATTTTCAGATAAATATGTATCTATGCAAGCATCATATGCGGCAGTCCTGCGAAAGACTTTTACTGCTAATTTTTTCCGTGTATCAAGGGACACTTCTCCCTTATTTTTAATTTCTTTCAATATGGAATCATAATCGGATTTATCAGTGACGACAGTTACATAATTATAGTTTTTAGCAGCACTCCTCAGCATGGTAGGTCCACCGATATCAATATTTTCAATCACCTCATCTATCCCGATATTTTCTTTTTTTATTACAGATTCAAAAGGATAAAGATTGACCACGATAAGATCAATCCATTCAATATGATGTTGTTCTGCCTCCATAGAGTGTTCTTTATTATCACGTAATCCTAATATCGCTCCGTGAATCTTCGGATGAAGAGTTTTTACTCTCCCGTCCATCATTTGAGGAAAGCCGGTAACATCTTCTATTGATATGGTTTTGATTCCATTTTCTGATAGATATTTCCTGGTTCCACCAGTAGAAATAATATCAATATTTAAATCTGAAAGTTCTTTTGCAAAAGTAATGATATTTGTCTTATCTGAAACACTGATCAATGCTCTCTTAATCATAAAATTCTCTTATTTAAATAAAGATTTTTTTCAGGGATTATTAAAATGATAATTGTAAGATTAACATAGTTGATATAATTACTTAAAATATAAATAATTGTTTATATTTAGTTTAATCCATTATTATTTATATCTTAATATTCAATAAATCCCCATTTTCAGGATACAAAATCATTCCTGAATATTCTCAGATTCATACAGCTTTAAATGTAATCATAAAAGTTCTTTTTTCCAAACTTTTTTTCAGTACAAGAATTTAATGATTTTTTTCTTGATTAAATCATTATAAATAATTATTATTTATATAACTATTAAGTGTTTCCAAAAAAAAAGGAGATAACCATTGAAGCTTTTTTCTTATACCTTGGATGAAAAAAAATTTTACATCGGAGCTGAAATAGATGAAGAAAATTACAATCTGACTGAAGCTTTAAATATCTATCAGAAGTCTAAAGGTGTCAGTAAAAAATTCTCTATTCAATTCTTACAAATGCTGATTGAATTTGGGTACTGTTCAGGATCAATAATCAATCAAATATTTAATAATCCCTGGGTTCAATCGAAAATAAAAGAATTAGTGATTACATCAGAATTTAAATACAGCATTCCTGTGCCCCGCCCTTCAAAAATTATATGTCTGGGCAGGAACTACCGGGCACATGTAAAAGAACTAAAACATACAGTACCGGATGAGCCTATACTTTTTTCCAAAGCAACTTCGACTCTCATAGCCCATAATGAAGAAATTATCATTCCTTCCTGGCTGGAAGGCAGAATAGATCACGAAGCTGAACTGGCCGTAATTATAGGCAAAATAGGTAAAAATATTCCAGAAGACGAAGCCTTGAACTACCTGGCCGGATATACCATCATCAATGATGTTACTGCCAGAGACATGCAGAAAAAAGATCTTAAAAACAGCAATCCCTGGTTCCGTTCTAAAAGTTTAGACACCTTCTCCCCCCTGGGACCATTTGTAGTACCTGCCGATGAAATTGATGATCCTCACAATCTTAACATTAAATTAAAACTTAATAACAAAATAAGACAAAATGCAAACACAGCTGATATGATATTCAAGATCCCCGAAATAATTGCCTATATTTCAAAATACATGACCCTCCAGCCTGGTGATATTATCGCAACCGGAACTCCTGAAGGGGTATCTGAGATCAAAGAAGGGGATAACATTGAAATCACACTTTCAAAAATTGGTGTTCTGAAAAATACAGTAATAAAAGAAAAATAAGGAGATACACGTTGAAAATACTGGTTACAGGCGGTGCCGGATTTATTGGCTCCCATATTGCTGATAGTTTTATTGAACAAGAACATGAAGTAGTTATTCTGGATAATCTGTCCATGGGACGTATAGAGAATATCAATCCAAAGGCAAAATTCTACCTTCTGAATATAGGTGCAAAAGAGGTGGAAAAAATTTTTCAGCAGGAACAATTTGACGCTGTTTGTCATCAGGCAGCTCAGATGGATGTGCGCAAATCTGTAGAAGATCCCCTTTTTGATGCAGAAGTAAATGTCAAAGGAAGTCTGAATCTGCTTGAAAACTGTGTAAAATATGATGTAAATAAATTTATTTTTGCTTCTACTGGTGGTGCAATCTATGGTGAACAGGAAAATTTTCCCTGTGACGAATCACACCACTTAAGACCTGTATCTCCATATGGCATTACAAAACTGACCATGGAAAAATATCTGTTTTATTATTCTGTTCAATTCGGACTCAAATATATTATTTTCCGTTATTCCAATGTATACGGTCCCCGTCAGAATCCGAAAGGGGAAGCCGGGGTTGTGGCTATATTTTCAAATAAGCTGATCAATGATGAACAACCTATTATCAATGGTGACGGCAAGCAAACCAGAGATTATATATATGTCGATGATGTGGTACAGGCAAATATGAAAGCTCTTACTTACAACAAAAACGATATTTTTAATATCGGAACCGGTATTGAAACAGATGTAAATACAATTTTCCACATCTTAAATAGATATACTGATACTAATATTCCTGAAAAACACGGCCCGTCTAAACCCGGGGAACAACAGAGAAGTGTCATCAGTTATAAAAAAGCTGAGAAACTGTTATCCTGGCAGCCTCAGATCAACCTGGAACAGGGATTAAAAAAAACAGTAGAATTTTTTAGGAATCAATCCACATGAAGATAACTGTACTGGGTTCGGGGTCAGCAGTTCCAGTTCCTGGACGACATTCATCTGCCTATATTGTTCAATCTCAGAATAATCCGTATTTAATCGATGCCGGAGATGGTGTTACCCAGCAGTTAATTCAGTATAAATTCAGACTTGATACCATCAAAGCCGTATTTATAAGTCATACTCATGCTGATCATGCTGCCGGTATCATCATGTTAGTCCAGACCATGCAGCAGATTAAAAGAACTGCTCCTCTTGAAATGTATATTCCTGACTCTGTATTACTGAATTTTGATTCTGTTTTTCCTTATTTTCAGATATATAAAGAAAAATTATTATTTCCTGTTATACTTAAAGGAATCTCATCTCAAACCTTGTTTGAGGATAATGATTTTCAGATCAGAGCTGTACAAAATGACCATCTGCAGAAAAATAAAACTTATGCCGCTGAATACGAGCTTGACGTCAGCAGTTTCAGTTTTCTGATAACAGAGAAAACTACCCACGCTATTTATACTTCTGATATTAATAATTTTAAACATTTGCGAAAATTTACCTATAACACTGAACTCCTTATCTCTGAGTGCACTCATGTTTCCATCGCTTCAGTAAAAAAATTTGCTGAAACCTATAATATTAAAAATGTTATTCTTTCCCATGTTCCGCCGGAAATTGATAATCAGCATCTGACCACCGAAAATTTATCCTCAGACAAGGTAAATATGATTATTTCACACGACGGACAAGTATTTGAGGTGTAAATGAATTTTCAAATAAAAAAAGAAAACCATCCTCTGGCTGAAAGTATGGGACTTATAGGCAGATCTGAATCGTTTCTCCAGGTTCTGGAAAGCATTAAACAGGTCGCACCCACCAATATTACCGTTCTCATAACCGGTGAGAGCGGTACAGGCAAAGAAATGGTTGCCAGAGCTCTCCATGAAAACAGTGAACGAAAAGATTATCCCATCATCAGTGTTAATTGCGGTGCTATTCCGGAAGGAATTCTGGAAAGTGAACTTTTCGGACATGAAAAAGGGTCATTTACCGGGGCCGAAACCAGCAGGAAAGGATATTTTGAAGCTGCAAATCAGGGTACTATTTTTCTTGACGAGATCGGTGAGCTGCCCATAGCTACACAGGTAAAACTGTTAAGAGTCCTGGAACAAAAAGAATTCATGAAAGTAGGAGGGACAAAATCCATACGGGTTGATGTACGGGTTATTGCAGCTACTAATAAAAATCTGGAAACTGAAGTAAATAAAGGTAACTTCCGTAAAGATCTCTTTTACCGCCTGAATGCAGTAAAGATTGATATCCCTCCTCTGAGAAAACGCAAAGAAGATATTGCACTTTTTGCAAAGTATTATTCCCGGAAGGTAAGTAAAGAAAATAATATAGATTTTAAAGGATTTACCAAGGAAGCAGTACAGGAACTGGAAAACTATTCCTGGCCCGGTAATATCAGGGAGATAAGGAATCTGATTGAACGTTTAATTATTCTTAAAAAAGGTGAAGGTATTGATAAATCTGATATTACTTCTCATCTTGGTCAAAAATCCGGCATTGATACAAACCTCCCGGTTATTACCAAGTTATCACCAGAACAGGCTGAACGAGAACTTATTTATCGGGTATTACTGGATCTGAAAATGAACATAGAAGAAATACGTAATTATCTACTGGGAAGCCGTTCTGAACATAAATCCTATCCTGACATAAAGACTCCTTTAATGGCTGAAATATTAAGTGAACAGGAAAGTGAGGGTGAAAGTGAATCTGAAACTGAAACGATTCTCCCTATAAATGAAATGGAAAAAAGGCAGATACAAAAAGCACTTACTATTACCAACGGGAATAAGAAAAAAGCTGCTAAATTATTAAATATCGGAGAAAGAACACTCTATAGAAAGATAAAGGAATATAATATTGAAAGTTAATATTCAATCTTTAAAAAAATTATTATTTTTATTATTTATTCATTTCTCAATAATTATAATAATAACAGGCTGTGGAATATATTCTTTTACAGGGTCTTCCCTGCCCGGACATATTAAAACTGTAGCTGTTCCCTTATTTGATAATACTACTGCGCAGTATGGAGTCAGTCAGCCGCTGACAGACGGCATTATAGATGCTTTAACCCAGGACAATACACTGAAAATTGCTTCTCCCAAAAATTCAGACTCTCTTCTCAAGGGTTCGATAACCAATGTCAGAGAACAGGCCGGACAATATGACAGAAATGAACAGGCGTCTGATTTTAAAGTATATGTAACTGTAACAGTCATATTTGAAGACAGAGTAAAAAAAGAAAATCTCTGGGAAGAAACCTGGACAGAATGGGGGGAATATGAAAGTAATATGGATGATGGCATTAAAGAAGCTGCCCAAAAACTTTCTGAAAAAATTTTAAACAGGATGGTGTCCGGGTGGTAGGATACTGCGGTATATAGGAAAAGGATATATAATCAAGGAAGGACAAAAAATAAAGATAAAAGATAAAAGAAAAAGGATAAAACAAAACATTAGAACGTGTGAACTTCAGAATATTAGTGATGAGTGGCATAAAATCTTATTAAATATATCTCCCCTGCTTATAACAATTAAAATAACTATCCACAGACATCAGAAAAACGTAATCACAGTAACTATTTACTAAAACCCGCAGAGGTAGTAAATATGAGTATAGATGATAAACAAAAAGCCTATGAGATAGAAATTTCCATTAAACCGGAAAACATTGACCAGCTGGGTCATGTCAACAATGTAGTATATGTACAGTGGATTCAGGATGCTGCAGTTGCTCACTGGTTTGCTGCAGCCAGTAAAAAAGACAGAGAAAATTTACTGTGGGTTGTCATCAGGCACGAGATTGAATATAAGCGTCCTGCTGATTTACAGGATACAATTATTGCACGTACATGGGTTGGCGCTGCATCCAGACGGGCCTTTGAACGACATACAGAAATAATCCGTAAAGCTGACAGAAAACTGCTGGCTAAAGCCCGTACCCTCTGGTGTCCCATTGATGCAAAGACCAGAAAACCTGTAAAAGTCCATAATGATGTTTATCAAAAATTTTCTACTCATACAATAAAACATTTCTGATTTGAAAAAAATCTAAAAATATTAACTATTCAGTTGAAGACTAATGCATTATGAAGGCAACATTATCCGTCCCCCCAGTGAAGCAGAAAGCATTATTTTGCAGGTAACAGTGGGGTGTTCACACAACAAATGCACCTTTTGTGGTAGCTATAAGAACAAACGGTTTACAATCAAGAATGATACCATTATCGAACAAGACCTCTCTTTTGCATCTGACCATTTTAAACATACTCGTCGGCTCTTTATCTGTGACGGTGATGCCTTGATCATTCCCCAGCCCAGACTTGTTCAACTTCTGACTAAAATCAAAAAAAAGCTTCCCTGGCTTACCAGAGTGGGTATCTATGCCAATGCCAAGAGTCTTAAACGTAAATCAATCAAGGATCTGCAGGAACTTAAAGACCTGGGTTTAGGAATAATGTATATGGGACTGGAGTCCGGAGATGATGTAACCCTAAAAGCAGTGAATAAAAAATCCCTGTCTGCTGACATGATTGCACAAGGTAAGAAAGTAAAACATTCAGGAATCAAACTGTCAATTACTGTTCTGCTGGGATTAGCAGGACCGGAACGCTCCTCTATTCATGCCCGGGAAACCGGCAGAGTGTTATCGGAAATTGATCCGGAATTTATAGGTGCATTAACTTTAATGCTTATTCCCAGAACCCCTCTGTACGATGACTATCAAAAGGGATCATTCATCCTTTTGGAACCAAAGCAGATGCTTCAGGAACTGAGATCCATGATCGAACACACTAATTTATCCAAAGGATTATTTCTCTCCAATCATGCCTCCAATTTCCTGCCTCTGAAAATTCGTATACCCAGGGATAAACAAACCGCCATCCAAAAGATAGACCAGGCGTTACAGGGCAACATACCCCTGAAACCTGAATGGATGCGGGGATTATGATGTCTAGGATTCCGGCAGTCAGGGACTGGCGTTAAATTCCAAAACCCCGGATGTTTGCTTCTCAGAACTCCGGGTGTTTGAAGATCTTTTGATCAGCCACAGATTAACACGGATGTGTGGCACGACCTTTAGGTTGTGTTAATGTTACATTGCCACACAATATGAATGAGATGAGGCCACCGGTCGTAGATCGAAAATCTAAAATCGTTAATCCTTGTTCTGAGATCAAAAAAGGGCATATCAGAAGAGGTACATATGTGCTTATTAACGACCATCCTCCTTTCCCCGTCATCCCCGAATGCCTTTTTCGGGGATCCACCCCCAACTTTCACCCCTGGATTCCCGATAGAAACATTCGGGAATGACATACACTCCGGCAGTCAGGGACTACCTCTAACCGATGCACTAATATGTGCCGGCACTTCCAAAGTGCCAGGCATATTAGGACATACTCATATCACTATTGATTACTACCTTTAACTGACGACAAATCTATTAAAACTGAAATATTACTATATACCCATCATAATTCTTTAAATAAACATCCTTAAAAACAATAATTCATAGGGAAAAATCCTGTATATCCGTACAATAAATAAAGCACTTCAACTATAAAACTATAAAATTGTTTTTAATAAAGGAAAAAAATTATGAAACAAAAAATCAGTTTACTGTTAAAGAATATGCTATTTATACTGCTTATAGCTTTACTGTTTTTCCCCTGTCTTCTCACAGCACAAATAACAGGGAAAGATATTACTGTCGGAAAAGCCATACAACTGCATTCCAACGTACTTAACGAAGACCGTAATATTTATGTTTATACTCCGGTTGATCATAATACCTCACAACACAGATATCCGGTGTTATATGTGTTAGATGGAAACGGCAGCTTTTTCTTCTCCCTGGCAATTGCCAACTTTCTTTCCCGTAACAGCAGAATGCCTCAATCAATTGTTATCGGAATTCCGAATACAAATAGAATGCGGGATTTTACCCCAACTGTAGATGAACAAACTCCTGGTTCCGGCGGAGCCGATAAATTTCTGGAATTTTTAGAAGATGAGTTAATCCCTTACATTGATCAGCATTACAAAACCCATCCCTTCAGAATCTTATACGGCCATTCTCTCTGTGGCATGTTTTCTATTTATACTCTTTTCACCAGGCCGGACTTGTTCAAGGCCCACATTGCAGTGAGCCCTTATTTGCAATATGATAATGAGTATGTTATTAAAAAGGTTAAATCAATTTTAGAAAAAAAGTCGGTCTTTGATAATTATCTCTACATTACTGTAGGTGATGAACCTGACTATCTTACCAGTCTCAATAAATTCATCACCTTACTGGAAAATAATGCTGAAAAATTACAATGGCTATGTTACCAAAAAGAAAATGAAGACCACGGTTCGGTACCGCTTAAAAGCGTTTATGATGGTCTTGAATTTATACATTCAGACTGGCTCCTGCCTAATGATGTTGCTCTTCAGGGAATTGAATCAATAAAAAAATATTATGCTGGATTACACCAAAAATATGGTAATGTAATAGAAATTTCAGAAGTGTTCCTCAATACTCTGGGGTATCAATTCATGCAACATGGATTTCTGGAAAAAGCCATTGATGTGTTCAAATATAATGTTGAATTATATCCAAACTCTGCTAATGTCTATGATAGTCTTGGTGAAGGCTTTGAGACCAATAACCAGTTTAAACTGGCACTCAAAAATTATCATAAAGCAGTGGAATTAGGAGAGAAAACCTCAAATCCTAATACTAAGATTTATCAGGAACATATTGAACGAATTCAGGAGAAAATCAATAATTGATTATGAAGAATCATAATTTACATATTTTTTATATAGTTATTAGTCTCTGTTTATTATCATTTCACTTTACCACTTGTTTTGAAATAAAAAATGTTAACAGTATTGAAGAAGTAATCTATGGTAATGATGTTGATGGTCCTCCAGTACTGCGAAGTGAAGTAATACTCACCGGAGACACATATACTCGTCTTCACTGGACAATGACAGAACAGAACAGGACAGGTATTCACTGTAACGGTAACTTTATCAGTGATTATCCTGTAGGTGACCGTATAGGTGTGGGATATAAATGGAATGGGTGGAATACTGTTGAAGAATTTATTCAGAAAATTGAACAAGGATACGGTACCGGAACCGGGGGGTATGTAAATTATGAAGATTATCCTTTTGACTGCGTTGTAGGAGTGTCATGTACCGGATTTGTTTCCCGAGCCTGGCATTTAAATTATAAATATACCTTAAATTATGCTAATCGTCCTGATATTGTAAGAAAATTCTGCCGGATAACACAGCCTATAGAGAACATTGATTTTTTGAAGCACAAAACAGAGAATCTTAAAAAAGGGGATGCTTTTATCAACAATTATCATATTATCCTGTTTGTTTATGAAAACAGAAACGGAAAGCCAATGATCATGGATTCCAGTTATGAAGGAGTCCGTTTCAGACAATTAAACTGGGATAATTTAGCCTACGATGGCTACCAGGCAATCCGGTACAATAATATAAAAGAAGTAACCAATCCCCTCGGTACCAGAACAAATCCCATCAGCATTCCAGCTGACAACTCCCCCTATATTGATGAAGGGAATACTCGTGATGTAGTTTCTATGGAATTTGACAGTTACTCTTCTGCTCCTGAAATTAATGAACAAGGACCTGAGGTTATTTATCAATTGCAGTTAAATACCACCGGAACTATAAACATACATATAACTGATTTAAAAAATGAAGGAATTAACAACGATATTCATCTGCTCAGTTCTCTAAATACTGATGCCAGCCGTAAAGCAGTTGATTGTATTATGAGTGATGATAATTCCATAACTCAGAGTATTCAGCCGGGGATCTATTATATTGTTGTTGATAGTAACAAGGATAAACCCGGAGAATATACTTTAACCATTAATTTTGGTTAAATAAAAATTCAAATAAAAAACTCTTAAACTGGCAACATATACCCACTAGCCATGACCGGCCAGGATAACCATCCTGGCCGTATTTATTTTATGATCTTCAGATAAAATCATATTTCTTAGAGCTTTACAGGAAACCATGCTTTCTTGTATTATGCCGACAGTCAGAGACTTCCTCTCTGTGTGTGTACCAATAAATGCCCGAGACTTTGAAAGTAATGATCACAAAACCCCGGATGTCCGTTCCCCAGGACTCCGGGTGTTTGAAGATCTTTAAATCAGCCACAGATTAACACAGATCTGCACGGATAAAAAAACATTTTGATTCTGTGTTAATCTGTGTCAATCCATGGCTAAAAGAAACACCCTGACAGGGTCGAGACCCTGTCAGGGTGTTTCTTCCTTGCGAGGTTGTATACATTACCTTACCCCCCATGCCACTCAGGCAGCCGGTACTTTCTGGGAGGACGCTGGCCATAGAACAGATCATCCATCCACAAAGCAAACCGACGGGATACACCATTACGCCGTATAACCCAGCGGACAATATTGTGCATGAAGGTATGAGGATGTGAGTACGGACACACCTTTAAACACATTGAACAGTCAGACCCTACCCTGCACCAGTAGCGGAAACATTTCTCCTGACTGCTCTGCCACTTCTCCACCCCTTTCACAACTTTTTTATCCCCCTTTTCAATGGCCCCGGAAGGACAGTTAACCGCACATTTCTTGCAGATTTCACAAAAATCCTGCACCCCAAAAGTGATTTTTTCATCACAGGTGAGAGGAATAGTGGTGGTGACGACCGCAAGTCTCACCCGGGGACCGAATTCCGGAGTGATCAGGAGCCCCAGTCTGCCCAGTTCTCCCAAACCAGCATCCACTGCAATGGGCCCGCACATGACCCGGTAGTTGCTGTCTACATGTGCTCTTGCCGCATACCCCAGCATATGAATATATCTGGCAACAACCAGAGCGATCTGACTGACCATAAGATACTTGGTGGCAGATTCTGTGGTTACGATATGGTGAGGCGAATTGCTGATCATATCATGATCCATTTCCACAGCAAACACCACAGCATATGTATGATCAAGTTTGATTTCTGAACCCCATTGTCCCGGTGATCTGCCAATATGGCTGTATACATATGCCTGATTCAATCTGGTAATACCTACTAAATCTGCACCTAAATATTGTGCAAATCCTTTTATCCTTGTGCTGGCCTGTTCAGGACTGATATCTATTTTTTCCCCCTCCAAAGGTTCAGGTTCCCAGTCCAGATCCCGGAAAATCCTGTTCTTTGCATCAAATATTGCTGCATTAAAGGGAGTGGTTTCCGGATGATAGGTTTCTGCATCCTTTCCATCCAATCCCGGCAGATTCCGGATATTCTCATCGATCTCTTTAAGGTCCGGATGATCCTGATAAAACTGATCAAACTCCCACATACCAGGTTCCAGTCGCCAGAAACGGTGAAAAATAGCATCCCGTTCATCTATCTTACTCTGTTCGGAAACAATGTTTAAAGCAGAAGAAGGAACTGGAAAAATCAAAACCACAAAAAACAGTAATGCGAGTGCTGAAAAAACGCTCATGTAGACAATCTTTAAAGGATGATTCCACCCCAGAAAAAAAATCAACAAAGCAATAACAGGGACAATTAGAATCCCTGAAACGAAAGCTGCCCTGTATTTTCTTTCCATAACAGAAGTCATACTGAATAAAAATAATCCAAGGATTAATAAACCGATAATGAGAAATGTAATTATACTTATTGCAATAGTCATAAGGATCCTTAATTAATAACTAAGTATTACCATGTATAAACTGTTCAACCACCGGTTTGGAACATTTTTCTAACTCATTAAACGTGCCCTCAAAAACAATATTACCATCGCTGAGCATTGCTACCCTATCACCAATTTTTTTAGCACTCACCAGATCATGAGTTACAGCTATGGAGGTAATATCCAGTTTTTTCTGAGTTTCGATAATTAAGTTATTGATTGAATGAGCTCTGATGGGATCCAGACCGGTGGTCGGCTCGTCATAGAGCACTAACTGAGGATCCATGATCAAAGCCCGTGCTAATCCCACTCTTTTTTTCATACCGCCGGAAAGCTCTGCCGGCTTCTTCTCTCCGATCCCGGATAATCCAACCAGCTCTAGTTTTTCCTCAACTTTTTTCCTGATAAGATCATCAGACATATTCTCATGAAACTTCAGGGGGATACCTATATTTTCCTCAACAGTCATAGAATCAAAAAGAGCGGCTCCCTGAAATAACATACCCATCTTTTTCCTGGTTTCATATAATTCTCTTCGAGTAAGCTTAGTAATATCTTCACCATCTATTGAAATTGAACCCTGTTCCGGTTTGATCAACCCGATAAGAGACTTAAGCAATACTGTCTTGCCGCATCCGCTTTCTCCGATTATGACCATTGTTTCTCCGGCAGGAATATGCAGCTTCACGCCATTTAATACAATTTTGTTCTCAAATTTTTTTACTATGTTAACTATATCAATCATATCAAAACAGTATTACTGCTAAAATATAATCTCCAATTAAAATAAATGCCGATGAATAGACAAAAGCTTTGATAGTGGAAAACCCTACCCCTTCTGCTCCCCCGGTAGTTCGGAATCCAATAGAGCATCCAATCAAAGCAGTGCCTCCTCCGAATACAACAGCTTTGATTAAACCGGATATTACATTATACACAATAAAATATCTCTGCACACTATAAAAAAATGTATACGATGAAACATCAAGCATGAAAAACGCAACTAAAAATGCCCCCAGATGAGCAACAAAATTCGAAAATATTACCAACACAGGAAGCATAATCATTCCGGCAAAAAAACGGGGAGTGGCAAGAAATCTCACAGGTTCTATTGCCAATGTTTCCAATGCATCGATCTGTTCAGTTACTTTCATAGTACCCAGCTCAGCTGCAATGGAGGCTCCAACCCTGCCAGCGATAACTAATCCTGTCAATACCGGAGATAACTCAATAAAAATAGCAGCGCTCGTAGCCCCTCCGAGTATATCAAGAGAGATTAATCCAAAGGAACGAAACTGATACGCTGCCTGCCAGGCGGACACTGCGCCAGTAAAGATACTCACAATAAAAACTAATGGAATTGATTTTACTCCCATTTTCAACATTTGTTCAAACAGGAGCCTTTTATCATATAGTAAATATTTACTGTTGAAGAGGATACGAAAAAAAAGATAGGTTACACTTCCGATTTCCCTGAAAAAGGTAAGGATTCTTTTTCCCAGATTATAAAATACATCTCCTGGTTTCAAATATACATCCCCCTTTTATAAATATATTTCTCCACATTTTTCGGAACCAGATATTTAATCGATGTATATTCTTTTATCCTGCGTCTAATATCTGAAGAGGATATCTCAATAACAGGTGAATCAACAAATGTTACACGCTCAACAAATCGCTGCTCTGCTTTGCTTACATCAATTCCAGGACGCCTCAAAACCAGGATCTGTACTTCTCTGAATATAGTATCAGGTTCTTTCCAGTTTTCCAGATCTAATAGATTATCAGCACCGATGATTAAAAAATACTTAACATCATCACCTGAATTCTTTTTGAAATAATGAATGGTATCAACTGTATATGAAATCCCTCCTTTCCGAATTTCATACTCACTGATTTCAAAGTAAGGATTATCCTTTACTGCCATTCTGAGCATCGACAGTCTTTGTTTATTTTGAGAAATGTGTTTATTTGTTTTATGGGGGGGTATTGCAGCAGGCACAAAAATAATTTTATCCAGCTTCTGCTTTTCCCGTATAAAATCAGCACAAATTAAATGGCCTAAATGAACAGGATCAAATGTTCCGCCTATTATTCCTACCTTCAATTTCACAAATCTCTTTCTGCTTATTGAATATTATCGATTTTCTGAACCTCTTCACTTGCTCTGCTGGCCCATATTGTTCCAGGATATGAGGATTTTAATTTATTATAATATTCCTGTGCTTCTTCAATATTATCCATTGCGATATTGCACTTAACAATCCAATAAAGAGAATTGGGAACAAATTCTGAATCACTGTATTCATCCACCACATCTTTATATGATATGACGGCTGCCCTTAAGTAATTCATCTTTCTGTACAGCTCGCCAGTTTTATATACTTTCTTTGCTAGTTTATTGTGACATTCCTGTAATTTTTCTAAAACCTGTTTTCTAAGTTTTGAATCAGGATATTTTGTTAAAAAACTCTCAAATTGTGCAATTGCCTTGTAAGTATATTCCTGATCCAGAGCATAGCCGGGAGAAAGTTCGTAATAACAAAGACCAACCTTATAATAAGCATCATCAATATAAGGACTATTAGGAAGACTCCTGATAAGTTTTTCATATTCTTCAATAGCCATAATGTATTTTTCTTCATGATAATATGATTCGGCTAAATAATATTGTGCCTGATCCACAATAACATTCCCGGGATTACGAAGTACTATCATCCTGAATTGTTCCTGAGCAGCATAATATTTCTCTTTCTCAAATAATTTTTTTGCAGCTTCCAGTTGTTGTTCCGGACTAAGCTCAGCATAGTTGATTTTTTTGCCTGAACAGCTAAACAACAAAAATATAAGAACGGTAACACCCACATTTATTAATCTTCTCATATATTCTCCTGTACTAGATAATCATTGTAAATTCTATTTTTTTAAACGACTTATTAAATGCTTTGTTCCTTTAAGATCAATATATGGTTTAGATTCTTATCACACTTGAAAGTATAAACCATCTATCTGTGGCTACTGATCCTTTTTTCCATACTACAGCAGCATTTAATATAAATTCATCATATTTTAATCTTTTTTCCTCAGATAATAAAAATTTCTCATTTAATAATCCAAATCCAACAGAAATAACTTTGCTGTTTTTATTCTCTTTAAAAAATCCTCCCTGCACTGATAAATGCTTCCAGGGAATCAGATTAACCCCTATATGAGGCTCTCCGGTTGCTCGTTTTTTGTTCTCTGTTACATTCCGTATATCCAGAGCAAGCTGAAAGAAATTCCAGGGAGAATAGGAAAACCCGACATTTAATGTCTCATCATCAAATCTGTCAAGTTCTAATCGATCCTGACTATACTTATTTGGTAAATCTATAAAGCATACTCCTAAACATATCTTTTTCAATGTTCTAATCCAGATTCCATAACGATATCCAAATTTCATCACATTTTTATTATTAATTTTGTGATAATAACTGTCTCCTGCAATCCCTACTGACACCCGAGGAGCAAGTTCCAGTGAAACACACAATGAATATTTCCTGTTTACTGAATAATTTGCCAGTTCTGTTATTTTTTTATTATTAAATCTGCTTATATCTGTTATGGTTTCATCACCAATGAGCAAGCCGATATTTACTTTTTTATAAAAAACACCAAAACCATAAAGCAGCAAGCCGACCGGTATATCAAATGAATTAAATTTTTTATAATTACTGGTTATAACAGGAACCGCAGAAGGATTCAGAAAAAAACAAATTTTATTACCGTTTCTGTTTGGCCGAAGAGAAAAAGAAGCAGGATTATAATCCAGAGCAAATATATGATCTTTAATTGATATATATGCTCCTCCCATAGCAATAGTTCTGGCCTTCAGATTGTTTGAAATAAAATAGTTACGTTCTTCACAAAATGAGTAACTATATATCATTAATATGATCAATATCGTATATTTTATTGTTCTTATCATAATTCAGATCAGCTGTCTTTATAAATTTTTTTTCTTATGAAAATAACAATTAAAATGAATAAATCAAAAAGAAGTATTAAATATATAAAATAATATCCATGCGTACTAAAAAAAGTGTTATTATCACTTACATATATAGATTGTGTTAAAATGGTTCTTTCAGAAAGCTCTGTTTTTTTTATTATTCTGCCAAAGGGATCAATAAATTCAGAAATACCTGTATTAGCACATCTGATAACCCATACTCTGTTTTCTATAGCTCTTAACACAGCAATCTGGGCATGCTGATACGGTCCGGAAAGCGAACCAAACCATCCATCGTTTGTAATAATTATAATAAATTGAGCTCCATTACGAACAAATCTACGGTTCAGATAGGGAAAAACAGAATCATAACAAATACCAGCAGAGAATTTGACCCAGGATGAATCTTTTTTATTCCACATTTTAAATACAGTAGTTGAATCACCGGGAAAATAGTCGCCAATATTTAAATCGATCTTTGCCAGATTATAAAGAAATGGAAACTTGTCTACAAAGGGAACTCGCTCTGAAAACGGGACTAAATGAATTTTATTATAGCTTTCTATTGTATCTCTATCTGGTTTAAATAGAAATACACTGTTATACCTCCTGATTTCATCTGTATCTCTCCGGTCATAATCAATTGTACCTGTAAGTATTGGTATGGTGATATTATTTACCAGATTAAACATAAAATTTCTATAATAATTATGACTGCGTAAATAACAAGGTGCAGCTGTTTCAGGCCACACAATTAAATCAGGACTGGTTCTTGATGCCTCCAGGGTTAAATCCCGGTAAATATAAAAATTTTCATTAATAAATCCTGAAGTCCACTTCTTATAAGGATCAATATTACCCTGAATTAAAGATATTTTCACTTTTTCTTTTCCATTTAATTCTTTTCTACTAATGAATAAATTATATAATAATGGCAACCCGATTAAAATAATTATCAATGAAGTACATAAAATTACGTTCTTTTTACATTTTAAATTTTTTATTAATATATAACTTATAACATTAAAAAATACTATCCATACAGTTATTCCATACATTCCGGTAATAGAGATATATTGTATAAAAATGGGATAATAAGTTTGGGTATTTGCCAGAGAATTCCAGGGGAAAGCCATTGGACCAACTGAAGATAACAATTCTAATGAAACCCAAATAAACGGAGCTGTCCAGACTGCTGCTTGACCGATTTTCTTTGATACCCATCCATATAGTAATGAAAAAAAAGCAAAATAAAAAGCAACCCAGATTATTGCTCCTATAACTCCAATAATAGTTGCATGACCGATCCAGAATATTGTACCAGCTGACCAAATGAGCCCTATAAGATATCCGTCTCTGAATAATTCTTTTAAATTTTTACCTTCGGCATAAAAGAAAAACGGTATGAAGGCAACTAAGGCTAAAAATCCTGTGGGAAATGGTGGAAAAGAAAATATCAGAGCAAAAGAAGTTAATAGAATCAGTAGAATATCTTTAGATGTCACATTTAGTCCTCATTTATCTTATTTGACGATTGTTTTAGAAAATCAAGATAATTCATCAGAATTAGGACAGAAGCTAATACATCTACTTTAGCTTTATCACGACTCGGTTTTATATTCATTTCATGCATCACACGCTGAGCCTGAACAGAACTTAATCTTTCATCCCATAAAACAATTTTTATCTGAACCCGGTCTTTCAATCTATTAATAAAATCATTAACTTTATTGGTAAATTCACTTTTTCTGCCCTTTAAGGTTAATGGATACCCAACCACAATCTTTTGAATATCATATTCATCAATCAGCTCAATAATTTTCTCGATTTTTTCTTTTTCTGCTAACCCTTCTAGAGCATATAAAGGTTGAGCTGTGATTTGTAAAGGATCACTAACTGAAATACCAATGCGTTTTTGACCGTAATCCAGACCTAAAATACGGCCTTTAATGTTCAACTTACTCTAATGGTTGTTTCAATACTTCTTTTAATAATTTACCAGCTTTAAAATGGGTTTTACGTCTGGCAGGCACATAAATGATTTCACCGGTTTTTGGATTTCTTGCTTTTGGTTTTGGTTTGGTCTTTTTTACTTCAAATACTCCAAAATCACGAATTTCAATTCTCACTTCCGGATCTGCTTCTTCCATAAACTTTCTTAATGTAGTAAAAACACCATCAACAATTTTTTCAGTAACATAAATCCGCTCATCAACTAACTCAGCAGTCCTCTTTGCTACATCTTTTTTTGTAATGGTTAACATTTTACTCATCAGCAACTCCTTTGTTTTGATTAATATGAATTATTACTCATCTATAGAATCTTTTAAACCACTTACTCTCTTGACCGATAAAACTCCTTTTATTCTGAGAAAGTTCTTGATGATACTTGAAACATGAGAAACATTCTTAACCTCAATAATTAAATAAGCTTTTATTATTGAATTATGGGTTCCCATATCAATATCAAGAAGATTGGAATTTAGATTGGTCAACGTATCAGCAATATTTTTGATAAAATCTTTGCTATATTGTGAAATCACCTCAATTCTCACAAGATAAGATTCATCTCCGGAAATATCCCAGGTAACTTCAATACTGCGTCCGGGGACTTCCCCCAGTTTAACCGCATTTTCACAACTACGACGATGTACAACAATTCCTCTGCCCTTGGAGATAAATCCGACAATAGAATCTCCAGGTAGAGGATGACAGCAACGGGCAAATGAAACAAGTAAATGATCCATGCCCTGGACACGTATACCTCTCTGGCTGTCTTTTTTTATCTTTTTTATTTTTTTACCTAAAATGGATTTTGTGGTTGATATTTTTTCAGAAGAAGATTTTGGAGCTATTACAGCTTCTACTTTATCAAGTGTAATATTACCGTATCCTATTTCCTTATATACCTGTTCAATGTGTTTTCTGCCTAATTTTTTAGCAACTTTTTTAAGAAGTCCTGAGCTGTACTGAAGACTGTTTTTCTTAACTATTTTCTTTAAAATCTTTTTTCCTAATTCAATCGCTTCTTTATTTCGAGCTTTCTTAAACCATAATTTAATTTTACTTTTTGCCTTCGAAGTTTTAACAAATCTCAACCAATCCTGACTGGGTTTAGACTGCGGAGAGGTAATAATTTCCACAGAATCTCCGTTGTTCAATGCTGAGTCTAAAGGTACTATCCTGGAATTTACCTTCGCTCCGATACAGTGATAGCCTATATCAGTATGTACTGAGAAAGCAAAATCAATTGGTGTCGCACCAATAGGAAGTTTTAATAAATCACCTTTGGGAGTAAAGACAAAAATTTCTGAAATAAAAAGATCTGTTTTTAAAATTTCAAGATAATCTTCCGGATCAACCGTATCTTTATGCCAATCTATTATTTCTCTTAACCAGGAACTATAGCGATCCAGTTCATCTTCTGTATTCTTTCTTTCCTTATATTTCCAATGGGCTGCTATACCATATTCAGCAACTTTGTGCATCTCTTCAGTACGTAATTGGATTTCTATCTTACTTCCTTTAGAATCTACAACAGTAGTATGCAAAGATTGATATCTGTTTAGTTTAGGTGTTGCTATAAAATCTTTAAACCGCTCATGCACGGGAGTAAATAATGTATGTACCAATCCTAAGGCAAAGTAACAATCATCGATCTTTTTAGTAATAACTCTTATTGCCAGGAGATCATAAATTTCCTCAAATGATTTATTTCTCTCCCTCATTTTCTTATAAATAGAATAAAAACTCTTAGCTCTTCCGTGAATTTCAGCATTAATATTATTCTTTTTTAATCCTTTTTTGATTGGTCGTGAAATTTCATCAATATAGGCTTCTCTTTCTTCTCTTCTTTCTTTTATCTTTTTTTCCAAAGAATAATATTCATCAGGTTTAAGTGTTTTAAACGATAAATCCTCAAGTTCCCATTTCAATCGGGCTATTCCAAGTCGGTGAGCTAAAGGTGCATAAACATCTAACGTTTCTAAAGCAATTCGTTGGCTTTTTTGTTCCGGTAAATATTCAATAGTCCTCATATTATGCAGACGATCAGCAAACTTTATCAGAATTACCCGTAAATCCTGACTCATGGAAAATATCATTTTTCTGAAATATTCTGCCTGCATCTCAATCTGAGTTTTTAACTTCAATCCACTGATTTTAGTAACGCCATTAACCAAAAGTCCGATTTCTTTTCCAAATTCCTTATTTATATCATCTATAGTAATCCCTGTATCTTCAACAATATCATGCAGTAATCCAGAGGCTATTGTTATTGGATCCAGTCTCATATCAACTAAAATTTTAGCTGTTTCAATACAATGAATAAAAAAAGCAACTCCGGAATCTCTGAACTGACCTTTATGAGCTTTCCGTGCAAAATTATATGCTTTAGTGATTAATCTTTTTTTAGGTTTTTTTGAATACTTTTCAACCCGTGAAAGAATTAATTGTAATTCTTTATAATAATTAATGTCATGAGCATTGTGTTTTTTATTAGTTGATCCAGTCCCAGACTTTTTAATTTTTTGAAATTGTATGTTTTTAGTATCTAACATGTAACAATCCTAAAATGGTACATCTTCCTCAAACACCGGATTTTCAAAACAGGCCCATTTTTTTACAAAATTAAGATTAACTGTTCCTACCGGACCATTTCGCTGTTTGCCGATAATTATTTCTGATTTACCTTCCAGAGATTTCCCCTCTTCGTCCTCTTTTTTTCCATAAAATTCCGGTCTGTAAATAAATAACACTACATCCGCGTCCTGTTCAATTGCTCCTGATTCCCGTAAATCAGAAAGCATTGGCCTTTTTTCTCCACCCCGGATTTCTACAGCTCTGGAAAGTTGTGAAAGTGCAACTACTGGAATATCAAGTTCTTTGGAAAGACCTTTTAATGATCTGGAAATAACTGAAATCTCCTGCTGTCTGCTCTCTGTATTTCTGGGTCCCTGCATTAACTGAAGATAATCAATAAATATTATACCAATATTATGATCTTTTTTTAACCGGCGAGCTTTCGCTCTTAATTCCAGTACAGTTGCTCCAGGAGTATCATCAATAAAGATCGGGGCTTCTGTGATGGTTCCTGCAACTGTACTTAATTTTTGCCACTCTTTTTCAGGAAGAGATCCTGTTCTGACTTTGTGAGCATCCACACGTGCTTCAGCACACAACATTCGTAAAGCAAGCTGTCTGTTCGACATTTCAAGACTAAAAACACCAACCGGAATCTTTGCTTCAATAGCAGCATTTCTGGCAATATTAAGACAGAATGCTGTTTTCCCCATGGATGGACGACCTGCTACAATAATAAGTTCACCATTCTGAAATCCTGAAGTAAGTTCATCAAGTTTTTTGAATCCGGTTGGAATACCTGTTACCACTCCTTTTCTTTTATGAAAATTTTCAATAGTTTCAAATGCCTCATACATAATAGGTGATATATGTTGAAAATCTCTTTTTAGCCTGTTTTCAGATAATGAAAAAATTTTCTGTTCTGAACGATCTATTATATCATAGATGTCATCAGTGGACTCATAACATTCTCTGGCGATTTCAGCAGATTGCTCTATAAGCCGGCGCAACAAAAATTTTTCAAGAACAATATGAGCATGATATTCAATGTTCGCAGCGCTGGGAACTGACTCAGTGAGTTCGGTCAGATAATAAGCACCTCCAATATCATCAATCTGCTTAACTCGTTTAAGTTCTTCAGAAAGTGTAATTAAATCAACCGGTTCATTCTTCTCATATAAATTCAGCACAGAAGAAAATATTTTCTGATGTGCTGTACGATAAAAACATTCAGAAGTGAGTATATCCACAACTTTACCTAAAGATGTATTATCTATCATTATCGAACCAAGAACAGCCATTTCTGCTTCAATAGACTGAGGCGGTACTCTGTCCAGTTCCGGAAAAAATTTTTTATCTTTTTTTGTGTTTACTTTTCCGTTTGCCGCCACTTTGGTTTATCTCCTACTAGTTTATCATACATATGCCGTAACTGTTGTACATCTTTCCAAACAATTCTCTTCTTTTTTGTTTTCTCAGGATCATTTCTATTTATAAGATCAGCAGGATGATAAGTAGCATACATATATGAATTTTTCATTTTATAATAATTATTATTCCGGAGTTCCATTACATTTTTTGTATTTTCCAGCAAAATATTGCCTGTAGTTTGTCCTAATAATAAGATTATTGTTGGTGCTATAAGTTCTATTTGACCTAACAGAAAAGGCATACAACTATGTATTTCATCCTTTACCGGCTTTCTTCCAGAAGGCAAACAGCACTTTAAAATACTGCATAAATATATCTCATTGCGTTCAAATCCAATTGCTGCAAGTATTTTTGTCAAGAGTTCATATTGTTCATCTTTATACTCTATTAACGAAGGAGTATCAGAGATTATCATTAAAGCTGATTCCGGATTCCCTGATCCAATTACTCTACCAGTACTGTTTTGGGATAATCTGCACTTTCTGCATGATTGAATTGCGCTCTGTAATTCGTTTAAATTTTTCCATTGCCTATGATCAACAACTGTACCTGCAATCATCGGTTTTCTTAAAAACAATTCATTGCCATATAATTTCTGCTGATTTAAATATGCAATAGTATTTTGGATAATGTCCTGCTTTTTTACCATAGAATCCATAAAAATATTGTTTTAAAAAATTTGAAGTAAGTTCCCTTCAAACAATTACAAAAAAATTCTCTTCATTCTTTATTATGGCTACTGATTACTGTCTACTGGCTTCTAAACGTCATCTTAACTAAGTTCTAAAATTCTCAAGTTCCTACATTCTCCCTTCTCCTTTCCTCCCTTTTCCATTCTCCATTATTCATTATACTTTATTCATTAACACAGTGTCTTTAGTCTTTGGTCTTTGGTCTTTGGTCTTTGGTCTTTGGTCTTTGGTCTTTGGTCTTTGGTCTTTGGTCTTTAGTCTTTGCTCTTTATTCTTTTCCCTTCCTCTGGGCAAGCATTCCTTCAATCTCATCCAGTATTTTTTCCGCAACCTTCCATTTTGGCAGTACTGATAATTCTTTTTTCCTTTTATCAGGATAGAAAATAGTTATTTTGTTGGTCTCAGTACCAAAACATCCCCCCTCTTTTAAAGGATTATTAAGACAAATCATATCTAAATTCTTTTGGTGTAATTTTTTGATACTATGCTCTTCACCTTTATTCGTTTCCAGAGAAAAACCAACTAAAATACGCCCTTTTTTATTTGCTCCTAATCGGGCCAGAATATCAGTAGTCTTTTTTAACTTTAAGTTGAAGGTATCGGAATTTTTTTTAATCTTTTGATCTAACGTTTTATCAGGAGTATAATCTGATACTGCTGCAGCCATAATGACAGCATGAGCATTCTCTGCTTCTTTTATAACAGCAGAAGTCATCTCTTCCACTGTTTCTACTTCAATATGTGTAATATAATCAACTGGTGTAATATTGCAAGGACCGCTGATTAAACAAACCTCAGCACCCCTCAAAGCTGCTTCTTCAGCTAAAGAAAATCCCATTTTACCAGATGATCTGTTGGTGATATATCGTACCGGGTCAAGAAATTCTCTGGTGGCACCAGCAGTAACCACAAGTTTCTTTTTTTTAAGGTTTGTATTACCTAAAAGAGCTCGAATGGAATTATTTATAATCAGATTATAATCAGCTAATCTTCCCGGTCCGGATAAACCGCTGGCAAGTTCACCTTCTTCTGTAGATAAAATACTATATCCGAATGATTCAAGCTTATGACAATTAGAAAGAAAAATCTTATTTTGAATCATTCGTACATCCATGGCTGGTGCAAAAATGACCGGTGCTCTTGAAGCCATAATTACAGTAGAAAGAAAATCATCTGCGATTCCGGAGGCAACTTTACCAATAATATTAGCAGTAGCAGGACAGATTAAAATCAGATCTGCCCATTCAGCATAACTTATGTGTCTGGTTTTTACAGTCCTGTCATCAGGGAATAATTCAGTTGCTACTTCATTTTTACTGAGAGTTTCAAACGTCAACGGGGCAATAAATTTCTGAGATGATTTTGTCATTACAACCTTCACATCCGCACCTATTGACTGAAGCTCTCTAAGCACTAAACAGGCCTTATAAACTGCGATACTTCCAGTAACTCCCAGAAGTATATTTTTATTTTCTAATCTTTTTTCCAATTATTAATCATTCTTTTTTTTCTTCTTCATCAACATCTTCAACTGTTGCATACGTATATTCAATTTCACCCTTTACCATTTCTTTTAAAGATAACAATACTGGTTTTTTAAACTGTTTGATTGTTTCAATTCTCTCAGTATTATCCAGTTGCTGCATATTTTCTTCTTCTTCAACTTCTTCATCTTCTGCAGAAGTTAATTCTGACTCAATTTTGATTTTTTGATCATCAGAAATCTGTCTGGCTCTTTTAGTCACAATAGCAACAGCTTCATAAATATTCGGTGTCTGTTGATATATATCCTCAAGTCTAATGTCCACTATTTACTCTCCTTATATTATTACTTTGTTTTTATTATTGTTAATGTCTCTTTAACTGTATTGTCTAACTTATCATTTATGATTATATAATCATAATAATCAGCTTTTTTTAATTCCTCTTTAGCTCCTAACAACCTTTTTTTCAATAATTCCTCATTTTCAGTTCCTCTGTTTCTCAGGCGTTCTTCTAAAACTTTTAAGGAAGGAAGCCACAAAAAAATTAATACTGAATCAGAAAATGAATTTTTTATATTAAGACCGCCCTGAACATCAATATCAAGGATTACCTTCTTACCTTGAGAGATTTTATCTTCAATCTGTTGACGTAAGGTTCCGTAATAATATCCATGAACTTGTGCCCATTCAATAAATTTATTCTGTTCTATATATTTAAGAAATTCTTTTTTTGATAAAAAAAAATAATCTTTTCCATCTTTCTCATTAGCACGCGAAGGACGAGTTGTCGCAGAAATTGAATAGGTTAATTCTGGTTCAATTTTCATTATTTCATTTATTACCGTACTTTTTCCCCCTCCTGAAGGAGATGATATAACATATAATTTCCCTTTTTCACTTTTCATTGCTACTCCAGATTCTGCACCTGTTCTCTGATCTTCTCAATTTCTTCTTTCATATTTACTACAATATGACTGATTTCAGAACTGGTAGCTTTTGAGCTGATTGTATTTACTTCTCTGTTCATCTCCTGAAGTAAAAATATTAATTTTTTCCCAACTACCATGTCATTTTTAATTATATTTTTAAACTGTTTAAAATGACTTTTCATCCTTACACATTCTTCTGAAATGTCAGCTTTTTTGGCCATTAATACAATTTCTGTCTGTAATCTGTCCTCATTAATTTCTGTTTCCGCAATTAAATCGTGGACACTTTTTCTAAAATTATTCATTTTCGTATTAAATTGACTTTTTGAAATCTCCTCAATCTGATCGAGATAATCAGTAAGCAGTTTAATACGCTTTAAAATATCCTTTGTTAAGTGATCACCTTCTTCCTTTTTCATTAATAATAATCTTTTTAGAGCGATATGGAGTGTTTCCTGTACTTGATTCCATATTTTATCAGCATCATTTGTAGGTTCAAGTGGCTCAAAAATTTCAGAAAAATTTAAAAAATGCTCCAATTTTAATTCTTCATCAATCCCTGCATAATTCCGTAAGTCATTTAATAAATTATAGGTTGCTTTTGCCATTTGATTATTGACTCGTATACCAAGTAAATTATCCGTATCACTGTTAATAGTTGTTGACATGTAAATTTTCCCCCGGCTGATCTTTTCACGGATAATATTTTTTACTTTATTCTCATAATATGACAATACTGAGGGAAGCTTACAAGAAACTTCCAAATATCTATTATTAACTGATCTGAGCTCTATCCTCACTCTATAATCCTTATTTTTTTTCTCCCCAATACCCAATCCTGTCATACTTACTGCCATTATCTCCCCTATAATAAATAATTCATAATTATAGATTTATATTTTACAAAAAATAATAATAATTGTCAATAAATATATTTATTCCAATGAGATTTTTTTAAATATTATTATTTTATTTGTAACTTCCTGCTAATGTAATAGATACGTTAATGAAATTCGATGTGTATTACCCAGTTCAGTATGTCGTGAAAATCCATAATCAACCCTGAAATTCGACAATATAATTCCTGAACCAGCTGTAAATAATCCTTTATCAGAACCGAGGCGGAAGGCTAATAACTTCTTAAATCTTATTTCCAAACCTGTGTGTATATTTATTCCTACAAGATTAATCTTCATCTGGGAAGATACTCTGTTCTCAAAATTAATCCTCATATCAAAAACCGGTATAAACTGCAAAAATGAATAATTAAAACTATATGCAGTGCCAATACGCAGGTGAGGAAGAATCAATTCTTTTCTCCCGGTACTCCAGGCTAAAAGAGTGGAAGTACCATCTGAAAGCAGTAACCCTAATTTTAGAGAATCCAAAGGACTATAAACAATTCCTATATCAAACCCTAATCCCCAGGCATCGTAATTTCCAACTGTTTTATATAAAAATTTTATACTTCCCCCATAATATAGCTTTTCATTCTTTTTTCTGGCAAAAGAAAAATAAAATGCAGATTCACTGTCATTTATATATTTATAAGCATAGGGTATATTCCTGATTTCCCTCCCATTATCATCAATTATTATTGCTCCCAGTTCCTGGGAAGGATCTGTTAACTTTGTCAGAGGGATACCATCTATACCTAATCTGAAATATCCGATTCCCAATGATGTGTTTTCATTTATCCGGGCAGCTATACCTCCGAAATCCCAATTTACAATTCCCGAAAACCTCTCAGCATGCATACCGTGAAATTCCATTCTTTTTATATTTACCAGACCGGCCGGATTCCAGTAAATACTGGTTACATCCTCACTTAATGCTGTAAATGCCCCTCCCATACCAAAAGGTCTCGCCCCTACTCCCTTTTCCAGATATGCACCAGCATATTTAGTCAGGGTTATTCCCCCAAAAACCTCCGGAGAAAATAATACTAACAAAGCACAAATTATAAAAATAAATCTTCTCATTCCTTTACCTGTGAATTTACAACTATAATAAACATAGATAATTAAACATATAAAATCAAGTTAATTCTTTTCTGCCATTCATTTTATGCATATACATTATACATACTGACCACAGACCACCGACCGCGGATCGCAATGCTTAGAAGCCTATACTGGCCTCTGCACGCTAACCCATCTAACGATCTAAAGTTCTCAAGCTCTAAAGTTTTGAATGTCTCACGCCGTCCGCCGTCCGTGGTCCACGGTCTTATCTGACCTCTGGCCACTGACTTCTGGTCTCTGCACACA
>Ga0180433_10000259_pt1 | contig 93613 bp, 78 predicted proteins | sample SS_ome_8_FD_132980 | JGI IMG/M metagenome (GOLD analysis project Ga0180433, IMG submission 132980) | Hypersaline lake sediment archaeal communities from the Salton Sea, California, USA - SS_1_D_1 metaG | ecosystem: Environmental > Aquatic > Non-marine Saline and Alkaline > Hypersaline >... | reverse complement strand
CGTCGGAGCAGGGATCAACGTGGCGGGCCTCTACGTGGACGCGGCGTACATCCTTGAAGAGACGTTGGGGAACACGCTGGTTCTGTCGGCCGAGTTCTCGCTGGGTGGCCTCCTGGGCGAGGATGAGGAAGTCGTCGAAGAGCCGGTAGGGACAGAGTAGGACACGGGTTCTAGATTTCCGCTTGTAGCGGCGGGGTGGACGGCTCAGGCCGTTCACCCCGCTTGCCTTTGTGGGAGTACGCGACGCCATCTCCGCGATCGCCCGATGGGCTGCACCTGTCTCGCCCGCCTGGGACACGTGTCGTTTCCGCGAGTCACCGATCCGGATTGACGAATCGGCGGATTGGAGCTACGTTAGCTCTTGGGAGCTATGTACCTATTCCCATGGCCATTCGAAGGAGGCCCAACGTGATCGCGATGAGGAGAGGAAGAATTCGGTGGAGCAGGGGACTGGGGGTTGCGATCCTTGTTCCGCTTCTCCTTTGGCTCGGCGGCTGCTGGTTGTTCAACACCGCACCGATCGCGTCGTTCACGGTGAGCGCGGTCGTGATCGTCGAGGGCGGAACGATCAGCTTCACTGCGGTCCTGTCGTCGGACGAGGACGGAGTCATCGTCGACTACGACTGGGACTTCGGTGACGGGACCGACGGGACCGGTCGCTCCGTGACGCACACCTACGCGGCGGCGGGGTCCTACACCGTCGTTCTCCGCGTCACCGACAACCGGGGCGCGAGCGGGGAGACACAGAAGACCGTCTACGTCGAGGAAGGAGAGCCACCCGGGCCGGCAGCGGCCTTCACGGCCTCGCCGACGTCTGGTGGGTCGCCCCTGTCGGTCTGGTTCGACGCGTCGACGTCGACCTACGATCAGGAGCCGCTGACCTATACGTGGGACTTCGGCGACGGGTCGACCGGGTTCGGCCGCCTCGCGAGTCACCTCTACGTCACCTCGGCGGCACGCACCTACACCGTGACCCTGACGGTCACCGGACCGGACGGGAAGGTCGGCACGGCGACGGCGACCGTCTCAGTCACCGGCGCCGGGGGAACGCCCGCGCCGACGGGATCGCCGAGCGCACGGTTCGACATCGACTTTCCCGACACCAACGACGAGGTCGCCCCGGTTCGGGCGCGGTTCGATCCGGAGGACTCCGAAGCGGACACCGGGCGCGTGATCGCCACCTACACCTGGAGCTTCGGCGACGGCGACGCGGCGAACTCGGTCACGGCCGACGTTCAGACGCACACTTACATCACCGATTCGGCGTCGGAGATCTTCTCGGTCACCCTGGTCGTGATCGACGACGAGGGGGCGACCGACGACATCACCAAGACCGTCCGCGCGCGCAACCACCAGCCGGTCGCGGGGTTCGAGATCCTCGACGCGGTGCAGCAACCGCCCGCGGCGGGACCTCCGAATGATCCAGACGTTGTCGCAATTGGAGGGAACTGGATCGCCGACGACGTGACGATCAACGGGGTCGTGCAGACCGACACCCGCGTCTGGATCCGATCGGAGGAACTCGACGACAAGGCCGACGGCGACTGGGACTACCAGCAGAATACGGCCGATCCGGACGCCAACGCGTCGAGCGCCAAGCCGGCGACCTACGACGACAACAACTTCAGCTTCGACCCCGAGGGGCAGACGTGGACCGCCGGTCCGCCGGCCTGGTTCCCGAACGCCGCGTGGGGGATCCGACGGCTGTGGGTCGACTGGGACGACGGGAACATCGACATCATTGTCTTCGACGGGGCCAACGACACCACGGCGAGTCACGTCTACCCGTTCGACGGGACCGTCACCACGTACACGATTACGGTGACCGCCGAGGATTTCCTCGGGGCTCAGGACACCTTCTCGCGCGACCTGACGCTCGCGCCGTAGGCCGGCTCGGATGAGGAGCCGGCGGAGGCGGACGATGAAGAGCTGGATTGAACGGCGTATTGGATGGGGGGTTGCGCTCGTCGCAGCCCTCCTTCTCCTTGCCCTCGCAGGTTGCGATCTGTTCAACAGCGTTCCGGTGGCGCGGATCACGGCAAGCCTTCTCTCCGGGACCTCGCCGCTTGCGGTCCTCTTCGACGCGTCGGACTCCTACGATCCCGACGCGGGCGGGGTGATCGTCGCCTACCTGTGGGACTTCGGCGACGGGGAGACCGACACCGGCGAGACGGTCACCCACACCTTCCTCGCGACGACGGAGGCGCGGACGTTCACCGTGACCCTGACCGTGGTCGACGATCAGGGTGGCCGCGGCGAGACGTCGCAGACGATCGAGGTCCTCGCCGGAGGGGCAGAGGATCCCGTGGGAGAGGGCGCTCCCGTTGCCTGGTTCACGGTCGATCGGTTGATCGGCGTGATTCCGTTCCGCGTCGTCTTCGACGCGTCCGGGTCGACCGGCGGGGCGGGGAACATCATCGAGTACAGCTGGGACTTCGGCGACGACGGGACCGCGGTGGGGACGCCGGTAACCCACACGTACGAGCCGGAGCGGACCGAGACGTTCACCGTCACGTTGCGCGTCTGGAACAGCCAGGGGCAGTTCGACACCGAGCAGAAACAGGTAATTGCCATCGTCCCCGGCGACGTGACCGGCGATGAGGAGCCGGTGGCGACGTTCGTCAACTCGGACCCGAACATGATCCGCGAGTCGGAGGATCGGCCGAACACGCCGTCCCTGTTCGAGATCACGTTCGATCCGCGCGGCTCGTTCGCCGACGCCGGACACGCGATTGAGTACTACTTGTGGGAGTTCGGCGATGGGGAGTTTCGCGTGGAGGAGAGCGACCTCGAGGTGACCCACATCTACGAGCTGACCTCGCTGTCGACGACCTACGTCGCTCGCCTGACGGTCTTCGACGATCAGGGCCTCGAGGGAACGGTGACCGCCAACATCACCCTGACCGACCCGTTCGGACCGGGGGATATCGACGCCGACTGAGCCCAGAGGGCTCAGTCTTACGGAGAAAGGGGCCGCAACGCGGCCCCCTTCTCTCGCGTGATGGTCAAGAGCCGAGTTCTTGCCGTTCTTCGTGGCGATCTCAGCTTCGCGCAGAGACGGGGCGTGCGTCGTGTGCCCCTTCGGCCAGCTGACCGCGTAGCGGTCAGCCGCCGCAGGAGTCGCAGCCGACGACGATGATCTCCTGGGTGCGCGAGTTCTGCCCCCCGTCGTCGTCGATCACGGTCAGCGTGATCTGCGGACGCCAGCCGCTCCCGCCGGCGGTCGTGTACTCGTGCTCGACGAGGACGCCCTCGTCGACATCCCCGTCGCCGAACGTCCAGATGTACTCGACGACCTCGCCGTCGGGATCGTAGGAGTCCGACGCGTCGAAGCGGACGGGACGGTTGACCGGCGTGGTGTAGACCGACGGCTGGAAGACCGCGACCGGGGGCCGGTTGAGCGCCTCGACGGTCCGCGAGCGGGATCCGATCTTCCCGGCGGAGTCGGTCACGGTCAGGGTCACGGTGTAGATTCCTTTCTCGGTATAGGTGTGCTCGGCGACGACGCCGGCGGCGGTCTCTCCGTCGCCGAAGCTCCACCCGTACGAGACGATCTCGCCGTTCGGGCTCGATGAGCCGCTGGCGTCGAACGAGACTTCGAGCGGCGGGTAGTCGAATCGGGGCGTCGCCGTGAACTCGGCGCGGGGCTGGGTCGACAGGCATCCGGCGATCGCTGCGACGGCGACCACAACGAGGGCGAGACCTCCGAGCCTAGCCTTCATCGGAGATCCTTCCTGCGTTCGACTGTCTCAGGCTGTGGTGTTCGGCCTTCGGTGCGTCATTCGGCACGTCGTTGTTTCCTTCCTCGGTCGGCTTCTTCTCGGCCTCGTCTTCCTCGTCCTTCTTCTGGGCGGCGCGGAGCGTCTCGAGGCGCTCCTCGATCCGAGCGAAGACGCTCCCTTCGGGATACGTCCCGTCCTCGGCGCGTACGCCGGCGGGGGCGCCGGTGAGGAGCTCGATTCCCTCCTCGATCGTCGAGATCGGATAGACGTGGAACTGGCCGCTCGCGACCGCGTCGACGACCTCTTCGTCGAGCATCAGGTTGTCGACGTTCGCCGCCGGGACCAGGACGCCCTGATCGCCGGTCAGGCCCTTCGCCTTGCAGACGCGGTAGAAGCCTTCGACCTTCTCGTTGACGCCGCCGATCGGTTGGACGGCGCCCTTCTGGTTGACCGACCCGGTCACGGCGAGTCCCTGCCGGATCGGGAGGCCGGAGAGTGCGGACAGGATTGCGTACAGCTCCGTGCTCGACGCGCTGTCGCCGTCGACCATCGAGTAGCTCTGCTCGAACGCGAGGCTCGCCGAGAACGAGAGCGGCTTCTCGGAGGCAAACCGCTGCCCGAGGTAGCCGCGGAGGATCAGAATCCCCTTGCTGTGGGTCTTTCCGCCGAGCTTCGCTTCGCGTTCGATGTCGACGACACCCGCCTTCCCCGCCTGAACGGCGGCCGTAATCCGCGACGGCTTCCCGAACGCGTAGTCGCCGATCTGGAGGACGGCGAGGCCGTTCACTTGGCCTGACGCGGCCCCGTCGGTGTCGACGAAGATGTGGCCGCGTTCGATCATCTCGCGGATCCGCTCGTCGATCCGATTTCGGCGGTAATCCTTCTGCTGCAACGCCTGAAGGACGTGATCACCGGTGACGACGTCGGATCCGCCCGTCCGTGCCCAGTACGAGGCCTCCTTGACGATCGAGATCAGCGTGCCGAACTGGCACGAGAGCTTGGTTCGGTCGCCGGTCAGCTCGGTGGCGTGCTCGATCATCCGGGCGACGCCGGTTCGGTCGAACGGATGGACGCTCGGATCCTGTTTGCAGCACGCGCCGACGAATCGCGCGAACTCCTGCTCGTGCTCGGGGGTGCGGTCCATCTGCATCCCGAAGTCGGCCTTCACGTTGAACAGCTTGGCGAAGTCCTCGTCGTAGTGGTGCAGTAGCTCGTAGATGTACGGGCTCCCGATGATGATCAGCTTGATCCGGAACGGGACCGGCTCGGGGCGGAGCCCCTCGGTCGTCGAGTAGCCGAGCATCTGCCACGGATCCTCAATCCGGATCTCGCGGCGCTTGATCGCGATCTTCAGCGCTTCCCAGCTGACCCCGAGGCGGAACAGGTTGTTGGCGTCGAGGACGAGGTACCCGCCGTTCGCACGATGAAGCGATCCCGGCTTGATCATCGAGAAGTCGGTCATCGCCACGCCCATCTGGACCTTCCGCTCGATCGCGCCGAACAAGTTGGGGTAGGTGGCGTTCTGCTCGACGATCACCGGAGCGCCTTCGGTCTCGGTGTTGTCGACCAGAAGGTTCACCGCGTACTTCTTGAACGGATCGGCTTGCGGAACGGGGAACGGAAGCGCCGCCTTTTTCTGCCCGCTTGAGTTCTGGAACGCGTCGAGATTCTCGACGACGTCGGCCTTGACGGCGTCGATGTGCGCGAGGACCTTGTCGAGTCCCTCGTAGTGGCTCTTCAGCTGGGCGAAGTGCGGTTCCACCATGAACAGGACCGCTTCCTTCGCCAGCTCCTTGACTTCGGTCTCCCGTTCCTCGTCGAGGCGGGCGACGTCCTGAAGCTGCTCCTGGACCAACGCTTGCACCTGACCCTGGTTCTCGCGGATCTGGTCGCGCTTCTCCTCGGGGAGGGCGTCGTACTCCTCTTGGCTGAGGGGCTCTCCCGTGTCGTGTAGGGGGAGGGTGTTGATGCCGATCGGCGTCCGTTGAATGGCGAATCCGAGTTCGCGCGCCTTCGACTCCATCTGCTCGAGGAGGGTCGTACGGCGCTCGCCGAACCGCTCGGTGATCTTCTTCGAACGCGCCTTGAACTCGTCCGATTCGAATACCTTCGGGATCTCGCGTTGCAGTCGCTTGATGTGCTGCTCGAGGTCGTTCCGGAGTTGGCATCCCTTCCCCGCCGGGAGCTCGAGGTAGTTCGGACTGTAGGGGTTCTCGAAGTTGTGCACGTAGCAGAGGTCGGGCGGCTGCGGTTCGTCGGCGCTGGCGCGACCGAGGAAGTGCTCGACCGCCGACATCTTGCCCGTTCCCGGCCCGCCGGCGACGTAGATGTTGTATCGGTTCTTGACGTCCTTGATTCCGAGCCCGAGCTTGAGCGCCTCGATAGCTCGTTCTTGCCCGATGATCCGGTCGAGCGGCTCGAGCTGCGCCGTCGACTCGAAGTCGAACGCGGATGGATCGCACGTGTAGCGGAGGTCACCGCTGTCGAGTCCTTTGACCATGGGTCCTCCTTTGGCCTACGATTCTATCGCACATGTTCCGACGGGTTCAATCCTGGATTGGCTCAGCGCTCCTCGCGGTGCTCCTGGGCGTCGCCTGCTCGGGGACGACGGTCGTCGAGCCGGTGATCGATCGTCCCGGGACGTGCGCCTACTGCCCCGTCGTCGTCGATGCATTCGCTGCCGCGACCGAATCGATCGATCTCCTTCTGGCCGATGCCGAGATGGAGGCGAACCCGCTCTGGGGGGCGCTCGTCGATGCGCACGCCCGCGGGATCCGCGTTCGTGTCCTCGTCGACGAGAGCGATTGGGCACCGTCGATCACTGCGAAGAACCGCCCCGCGGTCGAGTACCTCCGGAATGCGGGGATTGACGCACGGTTCGACGATCCGGCGGTGACGACGCACGCCAAGCTGGCGATCGTCGATCGCCGGGTCGTCATCGTCGGGTCGACCAACTGGAACCGTTACGCGTTCACCGACCAGGAGCAAGCGAACGTGCGCGTCGTCGACGAGCGGGTCGGGGCAGCGTTCGCCGACTGGTTCGATCGATTGTGGGAGAGGCGGGCTGTCGCACTCGCGCCGGTGGAGGACGATCCGATCGGCGACGGGCCGCGGATCGTCGCCCTCCCCGACGGGGACGGGTCGACGGTCTACGCGTCGTTCGTCCTCGCCCTGCTCGGTCGGGCGGTTTCGTCGGTTCACGTCGTCCTCTATCGGATGTCGGTCTACCCCGGGTACGCGGACAGCCTCGCCAACGACCTCGCCGACGGGCTGGTCGGCGCGGGGAGGCGGGGCCTGGACGTCCGCGTCGTGATCGACGACTGCCAGTTCTACGCCGATTCGGCGGCCGCCAACCTGACGAGTGCCCTCTACCTGCATCAGCGCGGGATCCCGGTCCGGTTCGATCGACCGGAGGAGACGACGCACGCCAAGCTCCTGATCGTCGACGGGGCGCACGTCGTTCTCGGCTCGACGAACTGGAACTACTACGCGCTCGAACGAAACGTCGAGGCGAACGTGGCGCTCGTCGGGATGCCCGACGTTGCCGCGGTCTACGACGCGTTCTTCGAGACGCTCTGGGGGGAGGCCCGATCGATCGGGCCGTAGTCGGCGGAGGATCTCAGGACGATTCGCCTAGTCGTCGCCTGCCGTGCACACCGGGCAGCGCCAGTCGATCTCGCCCGTCCACAGGTTCCAGCGCGCGGGAACCATCGCCCCTCCGCAGTCGGGACAGGTGGGTAGCGCGAGGTCGACCGGGATCGCGTCCCCGCTCGTGCCGGTGGCGACCAGGTGTGCCGGCTCGGGGATCTCGAGCGTGACCGGATCGACCATGCGCAGCTCGACCCCCTCGGCCACGGCGCCGAGCGTCACCTCACCGGTGTGCTCGACCCGGACGCCACGCCAGGCGATGACGATCAGGACGGAGAGGACCGCGATGAGGAGGAACGCGATCGCGCCGAGCACGATCGTCTGTGCGGTCGATTTCGATGCCATCCGCTCCCCTTCCCCCGGCTGCCCGTCTGCGACGTCCGTCATGATACCCGCCGCACGACGAGGGTTCTTCCCTCAACGCGCTCGACGCGGACCTCGGCGCCCGCCGGGATCGTCCCGTCAGACGATCGCGCATCCCAGTACTCGCCGTGTACGAAGACGGTTCCCTCGGGGTCGAGCGCCGTCCGGGCGGTTCCCGTGCGTCCGACGAGTGCGGAGACGCCGACCGCCGGTCGCCGCGCCTGAGCGAGAAGTCCCTTCGAGAGGACGAACACCGACAGGGCGGTTGTCACACTGACGACGGACAGGATCGTGATCCAGGAGAGACCGAATCGGCGATCGGGGATGTCGAACAGCGTCAACGAGCCGACGAGAAGGGCGACGACGCCTCCGGCGGTCAGGATCCCGTTGGTCGGCGTGAACGCGTCGAGAACGACGAGGGCGACCCCGAACAGGACGAGGACGATTCCGACGACGTTCACCGGAAGGACCTGGAGCCCGAACAGGGCCAACAGGAGGCAGACGCCGCCGGCGGCGAGGCCGAAGCCGATCCCCGGCTGGAAGAACTCGTAGATCAGGCCGTACAGCCCAAGAAGGAACAGGATGTAGACCAGGTTCGGATCGGCGAGGAGACCGAGGAGGCGCTCGCGCAGCGTGGGGCGGATCGTCTCCACCGGGAGGCCGAGCGTGGCGAGGGTTCGACCGTCGGGGAGCGTGTGCCCGTCGAGGCGGACGAGGAGGTCGGCGAAGTCGTCGGCGACGAGGTCGATCACGTTTCGTGCGAGGGCCTCGGTGGCCGTGATCGAGCTCGATTCGAGCACCGCCGCCTGTGCCCACTCGACGTCTCGTCCTCGTTGCTCGGCGATCGACCGGGCGAACGCGGCCGCGTCCTGGGCCGCCTTGTCGGCGGCGGCGCTTCCTCCTTCGGCGTCTCCTTCCGACGTTCCACCGAGACTGACCGGGTGAGCGGCGCCGACGTTCGTCCCCGGCGCCATCGCCGCAACGTCAGCGGCGAGGGTGAGAAACGCGCCGGCGGAGGCAGCGCGCGCGCCGGAAGGCGCGACGAAGACGACGATCGGAACCGGCGATGCCAACTGGGCGGCGACGATGTCGCGCGTCGAGTCGACGAGGCCACCCGGCGTGTCGAGTTCGAGGACGAGGAGCGCCGCGTCGCGCGCGGCGGCGGCCTCGATCGCTCGAACGACGAAGTCGCGTGTGACCGGGTTGATCGAGTCGCGCAACGCGACGCGAACGATCGGGCCGGCAAGGCAGGCGGCGCTCGCGGTGAGGAGGAGGCCGCACGCTGCGGCGGCGATCCGCACGACGAACGGGGCGCGCGGACGCGTGCTGCGGAGGGCGATCGTCGGTCTCGCTCGGAATCCCATCCCGATCAGTATAGGCCGGCGCAGAGGGGCTTCAACCACGGGAGGAGTTGACGGTGCGGGCAGGGCATCGGCGCTAGAGGCAGATCGGCGAGCCGCCGCTGCAGCCGCCCGACCCGCCGAGGTGGACGGTCACCGTGTGGGTGAGCGCAGCGGTTCCGCCGGCGTCGTCTTCGACGACGAGCGTGATCGTGTAGACGCCGATCTCGTCGTAGACGTGGCTGACGCGCGTTCCGCGCGCCGTCTCCCCGTCGCCGAAGTCCCACGCGAAGTCGACCAGCTCGCCGTCGGCGTCGAACGAGCCCGATCCGTCGAACAGGACGCGCTCCCCGACGACCGGCGTATCGCTCGACAGGCGGCAGCTGACGTACGGAGGCCGGTTCTCGACGGTCACCGTGGTCGAGTCACTGCAGGTTGTCTCGTCGTCGACGGTGACGACCAACTGCACCTCGAACGTCCCGGGGCGGGTGTACTCGTGGCCGACGGGGGATGCGCTGGCCGACGTGTGCTGCGTGCCGTCGCCGAAGTCCCAGGCGTACTCGACGAGAGGGCCCCCCTCATTGGCGACGGCGGCGGTGAACTGCACGAGAAGGGGTGCGCGACCGTCGGCCGGCGAGGCGGTGACAGTGACGACCGCGGGGGGGTCAACGACGAGGCCGGCGCAGCCGGCGAGCGCGACGACCGCGGCGATCGTCGTCAGCGTCCTGATCATTCGCATCGCGACTCCCTCTCGTCCTCTGTGCCCGAAACCGATTGTGGTCGGGGTCCGTCGTCGTTGCGTTGTCGCGCGGGCGGGCCGGAGGCGACGCCGAGCACGTCGGAGTATGAGACACGAGCGACCCGAGAACCTCCCGGTCGTCCGCGGAGGGTCTAGCCGGTGAGGGTCGTGATCCCGCGTGTTAGGAGACCGACGACGAGGGCGGTCGCGGTCGTCGCGGCGACGACGAGCCCGGTCTCGCGCCAGCCGAGCTCGCGCTTGAGGACGACCAGGGTCGCGATGCACGGGACGTAGAACATGACGAACAGGGTGAACGTCAGCATCTGACCGGCGGTGAGGACGGTCAGCACTTGGGTCGTCCCGAGCGCTTGGAACAGCATCACGAGCGACAGCTCCTTGCGGAAGATGCCGAAGATCAAGGTGACGCCGAGGGCCGCCGGAAGGCCGAGGGCCCACGTGATCGGGGAGACGACGAGGTTCAGGGCGTCGGTTGCGCCGACGACCTCGAGGAGTGCGAGGGCAACGCTTCCCAGGACCAGGAACGGAAGCGCGTGGCGCAGGAAGCCGTGAATCTGAAGCCAGACCTTGGCTCCGATCACGTGCGCCGACGGGACCTTGTACGACGGGATCTCGAGGATCAGTCCGGGGGTAACGCTCGGCGCGAAGTGGGCGAGCGCCTTGCCGACCGCGGCGATCACGACGAGGTTGACGACGTACAGCAGGAACGCGAGGTGCGGGCCGAGGAAGTAGCCGATCAGGCCGAAGATGATCGTCGTGCGCGCGACGCACGGGACCATCGTCGCCAGCATGGCGGTGATGAATCGATCGCGCCTCGATTCGAGGATCCGCGTCGCCATCACCGCCGGGACGCTGCACCCGTAGCCGAGGATGAACGGGATGATCGACTTGCCGTGCAGGCCGATCCGGTGCATCAGCCCGTCGGCGAGGTAGCCGGCGCGTGGCAGGTATCCGATGTCCTCGAGGAGGGCCAGGCCGATGAGAAACGGAAGCAAGTACGGGAGGACGATGCCGAGCGCGCCGCCGGTGCCCTGGATCAGCCCCGCAACGGCGGCGTAGCCGAGGCTTCCCTCGGGGAGGACCGTCCCGAGGAGGGTGGCCGCTCGATCGAACAGTCCGATCAACGGGCCCTCGACGAGCGAGCCGACCTTGAACACGAACAGGAACAGGCCGTAGAGGATCGCCCCGAGGATGACGAGGCCGACGGTGCGGTGCATCAACAGCCGATCGATCCGGTCGCGGAGGCCGACGATCGGTCGGCCGACGTCGGCGACCCGCTCGAAGATCTCCATCGCCCGCGCGTGGCGCTCGGCAGAGACGATCTCGTCGGCCGGCTTTCCCCGCCGTGTCGCGAGTTCGTCGGAGAGTGCGATCGCTCGCTCGGCGAGTGCGCGCCCGTGTGCGTCGACGATCGAGACGAAGTGCGGGTCCGCTTCGAGGAGCTTGACCGCGACGAGGCGCGCGTCGTCGCCGCGTTCGGGCGATGCGGTCTCGCGAATCGCGGCCTCGAGCGCGCCGATCGTCTCCTCGACGTCGGCGCTGTACCGGGGAGCGGGCGCAGCGTCGCCGGCCCGTGCGGCGCGGACGGCGGCGACGGCGGCGCGCTTGACGCCGACCCCGCGGACGGCGATCGCCGGGACGACGGGGACGCCGAGAATCGCGGACAGCGCGTCTACGTCGATCCGAATCCCCTTCCTCTTTGCCTCGTCTTCCATGTTCAGACAGAGGACGAGCGGGATGCGGAGCTCGAGGAGTTGCAGCGTCAACTCGAGACTGCGGGAAAGGAGGGACGCATCGACGGTGTGGAGGACGACGTCGACCGACTCGTTCAGCAGGTAGTCCCTCGACCGCGCCTCGGCCTCGTCGAGCGAGGTCAGCGAGTAGACGCCGGGGAGATCGACGACGCGAGCGCGCACGCCGTCAATCCACGCCTCGCTCTCGAGGTACTCGACCGTCGTGCCGGGGAAGTTGGACGTGTGGGCCCGATAGCCGACGAGGTGATTGAAGATCGTGCTCTTGCCGCAGTTCGGCTGCCCGACCAGGCCGATCCGAATCACGCGGTCGCGCCCTTGCTCTCGCTTGACGCGCGCTTCCTCCGGCAGGCTTCGCAGAGGCCGACGAGCTCGAGGTGCGCCTGATGGACCTCGAAGCCCTCGATTTCGCCGAGTGAGCGGAGGTCGGGTAGCGGTGGGATCTCGCGGACGTTGCCGCAGTCGAGGCAGACGAGATGAACGTGGTCGTCCCCTCGGATCTCGTAGTGGCTGTGGTCCTCGCCGAGCGAGACGACGTCGACGAGATCGAGTTCGGTGAGGAGGTTCAACGTCCGGTAGACGGTCGCCAGCCCGATCCTCGGGTTCCGCTGACGGGCGAGTCGATAGATCCCGGCGGCGTCGAGGTGAGGGTTCTCCGCGATAATCCCGAGAAGGAGGCGTCGCTCGCGCGTGATCCGGCGTCCCTCCTCGCGGAGGCGGTCAACGATCGGCGACGGCGCACGGTCGGTCATCGAGGATCTCCCGATCTGCCGCTGAGGGCGACGGGCTCGACCGTGATCCGTCGGGCGATTCCTCGGCCGACGGCGACGCGGCACCCGTGCACGTCGACGAGGAGCGGGCCGCGGAACGCGCCCGACGAGCGGACGAGGACGGTGTCACCGGGATGGATTCCCATCTGACGAAGGCGACGTTGCACGCCGTGCCCGCCGTCGATGGCGACGATTCTCGCACTTCGTCCGGGGCGTACCTGTTCGAGGGTCACGACGAGTAATGATAACGATTCTCATTATCAAGTCAATCGGATGCTCGGGTGCGCGGGCGCGGGTATCCTTGATCCGTCCATGACCGAAGTGGAGCTCCGCCAGATCTTCCGATCCCTTCACGACGCGTACGGGCCGCAGGCGTGGTGGCCCGCGGAGAGCGCGTTCGAAGTGGTCGTCGGCGCGATTCTCACCCAGCGCACGACGTGGACGAACGCGAACCGGGCGATCGACGGTCTTCGCTCAGCGGATCTCTGGTCGTTCCCCGCGATCCGCTCCGCCTCCGAGGATGCCCTCGCTGACGCGATCCGCTCGGCCGGGTGCTATCGACAGAAGACGGCGACCCTGCGCGCGTTTGCCGATGCGATCGTCGGTCGAGCCGGCGGGGACCTGGCCGCGTTTCTCGCTCTGCCGACGAAGGCGCTTCGGCGAGAGCTGCTGGCGATCCGGGGAGTCGGTCCGGAGACGGCGGATGCGATTCTCCTCTACGCGGCCGGCCGACCGAGCTTCGTCGTCGACGCGTACACCCGACGGCTGTTCGAGCGACTCGGGACGCTCGACGGGCGCGAGAAGTACGCGGCCGTGCGGGATCGATTGATGGCCGCCCTCCCGCCCGACCTGGCGCTCTACAACGAGTTTCACGCCCTGATCGTTCGACACGGGAAGACCCACTGCCGGGCGGCTCCACGCTGCGAGGGGTGTCCGCTTTGGGAGGGCTGCCCGGCCGGCCTTCGGTCGAATGGAGACGCGCGATGACGGCCCGCGTCGATCGCGCTCGTCTGCGCGCCGGGGCCGGTCGTGATGAGGCGATCGCGCTTTTCGAAACGGGTCTTGCCGCTGTCGATCCCGAACGCTTGATCGACGAGGCGCTGTCGCTCGACGGGCGTGCGCTGCGGGTTGGCGGGGAGCGGCTCTCGATCGACGGCGGATCGGTCTGGGTTCTCGCGATCGGGAAGGCGAGTGCGGCGATGGCGCGTGCGGCGGAGTTCGTCCTCGGGCGGCGTCTCGCGGGGGGATTGGCGATCGCGCCCCACGGTGCGGGGGGCGCGACGGGTCGGATTCCGGTCGTCGAGGCGGGGCACCCGCTTCCCGACGAGGACGGCCGGAGAGCGGCCGAGCGCATCGTCTCGATCGCGGGGAGAGTCCGGGATGACGACATCGTCCTCTGCCTCCTCTCCGGCGGCGGGTCGGCGCTTCTCGCCAGCCCGCCTTCCGGGGTGACGATCGCCGATCTTGCGTCGGTCACCGGGCAGCTCCTCGGTGTCGGTACACCGATCGACGAAATCAATACGGTTCGTCGCCATCTGTCGACGCTCCAGGGAGGCGGGCTCGCGCGCCTCCTCCACCCCGCCCGAGTGAGGACGCTCGTCCTGTCCGACGTCGTCGGAAGCCGTCCCGAATCGATCGCATCGGGGCCGACGGTTCCCGATCCGACGACGTTCGCCGACGCGGAGCGGGTGCTGCGGTCACGCGGACTGTGGGGCCGTCTCCCCGGATCGGTCCGCCGATGGATCGACCGCGGCGTGCGCGGCGAGGCGCCGGAGACGGCGAAGCCGGGCGATCCGATCTTCGAGCGAGCCAAGGCCTGCGTTCTCGCCGACGTCGGGACATTCCTCGACGCGGTCTCTGCCGCCGCTGCGCGGGCGGGGTTCGCCGTCGACCGGCTCGACCGACCGATCACCGGGGAGGCGCGGGCAGCGGGGCGGCGTCTCGGCCGGCGTCTCGCCGCACGGGCGGACGGTGGAACGAGGAGATCCCTCCTCATCGGCGGGGGCGAGACGACAGTCACCGTGCGTGGCAGAGGGCGTGGCGGTCGAAACCAAGAGGTCGCTCTGGCGGCGGCGATCGAGCTTCGCGGGCTCGAAGGCGTCTGCCTCGCGGCGCTGGGGACGGACGGGATCGACGGACCGACCGACGCCGCCGGCGCGCTCATCGACGGAACGACGGTCGACCAGGCGCTCGCCGCGGGGCTCGATCCGAGCGCAGCGCTGGCCGAGAACGACGCGTACGCGCTCCTGGCGGCGACCGGGGATCTCCTGGTCACCGGCCCGACGGGAACGAACGTCGCCGACGTGACGATCGGCATCGTCGATCGAGGCTAGACGACGATCCGCTTCCAGTCTCCGCGGGCGAACTTCCAACCCATGATCGCAGCGAGGGCCGTCCAGTAGAGAAACTCTCCCGTCCAGGCGCCGACGAGTCCAAGGCGCGTGCGCAGTCCGAGGGCGTAGACGACGGGGAGGTACAGGCTGCCGCAGATCCCGAGTTCGGCGAGCATGACGAAGCGCGTGTTCCCGGCCCCCTGGAGCGATTGCGACAGCACGAGGGCGGCGCCGGCGAACGCCTGGACGAACCCGAGGAGGAAGAGCGGCAAGCGCCCGGCGGCGATCACGGCCGGATCGGTCGTGTAGACGCGAAGGATCGGACCGGGGGCGACGAGGAACAGGATCCCGACGATGCCCATCGACAGCGCCGCGAGCTTCGTCGCCTCCCAACCAAGCCGTTCCGCCGCATCCGGCGCCTTCGCACCGAGCTTCTGGCCGACGAGCGCAGCGGACGCCGTTCCCAGCCCGACGCCGAGCATGATCGTCAGATGGTAGACGGACCGGATGACGTTGGTCGCGGCGAGTTCGACGGTCCCGATGCGGGAGACGACGGTGAAGAAGACGAGCCAGCTTCCGTTGGCGAGGGTGCGCTGTCCGGTGACGGGAAGGGAGAGGCGGACGATCGGCGCCGCCCACCGGCGGACGTCGATCGGTCGCCGGAGGAGGCCGAAGCGGTGGCGGTGCCCCGGGGAGAGCGCGATCCAGGCGAGGTACACGGTCCCCACACCGATCGCCAGGCTCGACGCGATCGCCGCGCCGGCGATCCCCATCCGCGGGAATCCGGCGCGCCCGAAGATGAGGAGGTAGTCGAGGACGAGATTCGCCAGTGTCGTCGCGATCGACGCGATCATCTGGTGCTTCGTCTCTCCGATTCCGGCGAAGAAGCCGCGAAGCACCCAGTTGGCGAGCATCGCGGCGGAGCCGTAGAAGCGGTAGTGAAGGTACGTCTCGCCGAGGGAGACGACGGCGGGATCGTTCGACAGGATCGGGGCGAGGAAACGAGCGAGCCACGGGGAGGCTGCCGTGAGGGGAAGCCCGACCAGACACGCGAGGAGGAGTCCGGTGTCGGTGACCGCGCCGCACTCCGTCAAGCTCCCCTCGCCGAACCGGCGCGCGGTCAGCGTCTGAACGCCGACACCGATTCCCGCGATCGAGAAGACGATCGCGAAGAAGAGCACCCCGGCGATCCCCGCTGCGGCGAGCGGCGCGGCGCCGAGCCGCCCGAGCATGGCCGTATCGACGACGCTCAGAAGGGTGAACGACATCATCCCGAGGACGACGGGATAGGCGAGCCGAATCACCTGACGGGCGTCGCTCGGGTGCAGGCGAAGGCGGCCGAAGGCCCCGCGGACGTTCACCTCACCCGCCTCGCGGCGCCACGCGAAGCGGCGACGTCGATGTCCGCAGCTGGGCAAGGACGACGCCGAACACCGTCAGCAGGGCGCCGGCGAGCTTGAGCGGCGTCAGAAGGACGCCGAACAGGAGGATCTCGGCGCAGAGGGTGACGATCGGGACCAGGTTCGCCGACACGGAGACGCGCGTCGCCGAGATGTGCGACAGGGCGTAGTGCATCGCAAGGAACGCGCCCGCCGAGCAGAAGACGCCGAGGAACAGAACCTCGCCCCATAGGAGCGGAGTCATCCGGCCGATCCAGGCGAACCCCCGCGTGGCCGACAGCGGTGCGAAGACGAGAAGGGAGAACGCGAACTGGTAGAACGTCAACTGAAGAGGGGTCACGCGCTGGAGGGCGTCCTTGATGAGCGTCGTCCGCGCCGACGCGCAGAGGACGGCACCGAGGATGAGGAGATCGCCGACGAGACTCGCGCCCTGCTCGCTCGCGGCGGACGAGACAATCGTGAGCACCCCGCCGACGGCGAACAGGATTCCGACGGTCTTTCGCCACGACGCCCGCTCCTGACGGCGGACGAACGCGATCAGGTAGACGACGATCGGGATGAACGCGATCAGGATCGAGGCGTGGCTCGCCTGGGTCAGCGAGACGCCGTACGTCTCGAACAGGAAGTAGCCGATCGGGCTGAGAACGGAGAGTCCCGCCATCGTGAGGAGGTCGCGGGCGGGCAGGACGAGGCGACGCCTGCGGATGGCGAGAAGGCCGAGGAGGAGCGCCGCGATCGCGAATCGCACGAACAGGAGGGAGAAGACGGGGACAACGGCGACGGCGTCCTTGACGGCGAGGAACGAGAGTCCCCAGACGAACATCGCCGACAGGAGTGCCCCGTAGACCCGAAACGCTCGACGCCAGCCCATTCGCCCTCCCTCCCCGCTCCGCGGCAGCCGCGTTCGCATCGGGATTGTGCGGGGGCGGGTTCGGGCGATCAACCGCGAGAGGGACGGCGTCGTTCGGATATCATCGGCGTCATGGACGTCGCGAGGAGAGACGGGGGAGAACGGCCGCCCGTTGCGAACGAGAAGGCGCTCCGCGACCTCGAGTTCGAGCGGATGCGCGCGATCGTGCGGTCGTTCGCGTCGTCGTCCCTCGGCGAGGAGGCGATCGACGAGCTCCGTCCGGTGGCCGATCGCGCGTGGATCGAGGGCGGGATCGTCGAGGTCTCCGAGGCGATCGCGTTCCTCGAGGCACACGACCGGTTCTCGCTCGGCGGCGTGCGCGATCTCGCGCCCCTCCTCCGCCGTGCGCGCGACAACGCGTTCCTCGACGGCGAGGAGTTCCTCGTCGTTCTGCACACGATCGACGGAACGCGTCAGATTCGCGACCGATTCGCCGACGAAGACGGGACATCGCGGCTGCGTGCGTACGCCGAGCGGCTGACCGCCGGCGGGGAGGCCTTTCGGGCGCACCTCGTCCGCGTGATTGACGAGCGAGGCGGCGTGCGCGACGACGCGTCGGCCGATCTGAAGCGCCTCCTGCGCAAATCGAGAACCATCGAGGCTCGGGTGGAGACGAAGCTTCGGACGCTGATCGATCGCAGCCCAGAGCTGATCAGCGAACCGGTGATCACGCGGCGACGGGGACGCCTCGTCGTCCCGATTCGAAGCGGTGCAACCGGGTCGATGGGCTTCGTCGTCCACGATCGATCGGCGAGCGGCCAGACCCTGTACGCCGAGCCGACCGACCTCGTCGGCGAGAACAACCTGCTGGCCGAGATCTCCGGGGAGATCCGCGACGAGATCCGGCGGATTCTGCGCGACCTCACCGACGCGTTCATTGCGGCGGAGGTGTCGTTCCTGCGCGATCGGGCCGTCCTCGCCCATCTCGACTCGCTCTTCGCCCGCGCGGCGTTCGCCGGTGCGCACCGCTGTGCGTTTCCTCGCCTCGGGTCGAAGATCTCGCTTCGCAACGCGCGCCACCCGCTCCTTCCGCGCGCGACGGTCGTTCCGATCACGTTCTCGCTCGGCGACGAGGAACGGATGAGCCTGATCACCGGCCCGAACACGGGTGGGAAGACGGTCACCCTGAAGACGCTCGGCCTGCTCACGTTGATGGTCCAGTCGGCGATTCCGGTCCCGGCGTCGCCGGACTCGGAGGCGGTCGTCGTCGGGCGGGTTCGCACCGATATCGGCGACGAGCAGTCGATCGAGCAGAGCCTGTCGACGTTCTCGGCGCACATGTCGAACCTCGTCGCGATCCTTGCCGAGGCCGACGTCGGGACGCTCGTCCTGCTCGACGAACTTGGAGCGGGGACCGACCCTGAGGAGGGCGCCGCCCTCGGCCTCGCGATCCTCGAGGCGCTCCTCGAGACGGATGCGCTGGTCGCGTCGTCGACGCACCTCACTCCGCTCAAGTTCTTCGCGATCGAGCACCCGGGGATCCGGACCGCGGCGATGGAGTTCGACCTGGAGACGCTCGCGCCGACGTTCCGTGTGGTCGAGGGGATCCCCGGGAAGAGCAACGCGTTCGTCATCGCCGAGCGCCTCGGCCTGCGGCGGGAGCTCGTCGATCGTGCGCGCGCGTTCCTCTCCCACGGCGAGATCCGCGCCGAGGACATCATCGAGGAGCTCCACCGCGAGCGGCAGGTGCTCGCCAGACATCGCGAGGAGGCGGCGCGGGAGCGCGGGGAGATGGAGCGTCTGAAGACCGACTACGAGCGAAGGCTCGCCGCGTTCGAGGAGGAGAAGGAGTCGGCGGTCTCCGATCGGCTGACGACGCTCGAGCGATCGCTGTGGGACGGACAACGCCGACTCGAGGAGATCCTGGCAGCGGCGAACGCCGCATCCCGCCCGGAGCCGGTCCGCGAAGGGCTCCGCGAGGTCGGCGCGATGCGGCAGGAGGCGGCCGCACAGCGCGAAGCGCTCCATCGATCCGACGATGCGTCGCCGCTCGATCCCGAAACGCTCGACACGGGCCGGATCGTTCACGTCCGCAGCCTCGCCTCCGACGGCCGGATCGTTCACGTTGACGCGAGCGGGAAGGTGTCCGTCGACCTCGACGGGATCCGGGTGACGACCGACGTCGGCGACCTGGCCCCCCCGAAGCGAACGTCGCGGCGGCCCGACCGCGCTGCACCGAAGCGGACGCGGATCCGGCGCCCTCGGCCGAGTCAGGTGCCGCTTCAGATCAACGTTCGCGGTGCGACCGTCTCCGAGGCGCTCCGCGATGTCGACGAGTATCTCGATCGACTCCTCCTCGCCGACATCCGCAGCGCCAGCATCCTGCACGGCAAGGGAACGGGCGCCCTCAGCGGAGCGGTTCACGCCTACCTCGGATCCTGCTCGTTCGTGCGCTCGTTCGGGTTTGCACCGCCGAATCAGGGCGGCGAAGGGGTCACCGTCTTCGAGCTCGAAGGTGGCGAAACCCTCGATTGAAAGGGATTCTCCGTTTCGCTACCATTCGGCGGGCACGACTGCTAGAGAGAGGTTCCGTGGTGGAGATCACCAAGGTTGAGATCCGACCGATGCGGGACGAAGGCAACCTGAAGGCGTTCTGTTCGGTTGTGTTCGACGATGTCTTTGTCGTGCACAGCGTGAAGGTCATTCAGGGCAAGCAAGACCTCTTCGTCGCGATGCCGAGTCGGGAGGTCCGGTCGGGCGAGTTCCGTGACACGGCGCACCCGATCGACAACGACTTCCGGCTCAAGTTGGAGCGCGCCGTGCTTGAGAAGTACCGGGAGGCCGTCGGAGGAGACGGGGACTCTCCGGGAGATGAGATCCCCACCGTCGACGTCTCGTTCTAGGGCGTAGCCAAGCGGCAAGGCAGCGGCCTTTGGAGCCGTGATCGGAGGTTCGAATCCTCCCGCCCTAAGAGAGAGCCCAGGGAGCGTCTACTCCCTGGGCTCTCTCTTAGGGCTGTGTGGTGAGGACCTTCGTGTGCAGGAAGGAGTTCGCGTCAGCGAACTCCCAAGCGACTGGAGAACCGGGAAGCCGCTCCAGTCGCCATCCTCCCGCCCTCGTCTACGGGCGATCGCTCTCTGGGCTCTCTCCTAGGCCTGCGTAGCGAGAGCCCTGCTGGACGACGAGTTCCGTTCCGACAGATGGAACTCGCAGCGAACCCGCAGGGTTCGCGCGCGAAGCGCTCTCGACAAGCCCTTCGCGTCCGAGGATTCAGCGAAGGGCCGAGGTTACGAATCCTCCGACCTTCTGCTCCCAGGCCTCTTCTCTTAGACCTGGGAGCTGAGAGTTCCCACACCGAGCAGCGAGTTCGATCCGCAGACTCAGGGTGTAAGGCGAACTGCTTCACCCCCTCCCACGTCCTCGGGTATCCTCCTCCATGAGGAGGTCGCATGAAAGGGATCATTCTGCTTCTCGCTGGTTTGAGCATCTGCTCGGTTCCCCTGTTCGCTGGTGACGTCTTGTTCAACGAGGAGACCGCTCTCGGCCTCCGTGTCGTGTTTTCTGAGGCGGTGACGATTGCCAGCTTCGGGGATGTGTTCACCACGGCTACTCCGCAGGGGAGATCGACCGAGTTCTTCTTCGGAGGTGCGGAGCTGGCGCCGTGGGTCGGGCATTGGCTCAACTGGGAGCCAGCATCAGCAACGCTCGATGCTGTCGAGTGGCTCTCCTACGATCCGTTGGTAACTGATGTCGAAGAGCTGCCATTCTGGCAGCGCAATCCCAACCCTACCTACGAAGAGATCATGGCAGCGATTGCCGAGTATCCGGGACCCGACGAGCCGCTCTACGAACCCGAACCTGACGAGGCGATCTGGTTGACCGATCTCGAAGGGCACGCCGAGATCTACGACAACGACTCGATCAGGATCAACTACGCCGACTGGTTCGACCAGAGCCAGATCACCAAGATCGAGGTCTACCGCAACGGAGTCAGGATGCGGTTCCTGCCTGACCTGTTCGATGTTCTCACCAATGAGCAGATGAAGACGTTCGACGGGAGTCCCGCCGAACACTCGCCCGCAAGCAGCCACACCGATCATGCGATCTTCGGGTACGAGTACCGTTTCCGAATCTCTCTGGAGCAAGCTCCCCGCATCGAACTGGGGAAGCTCATCGAAAGCCCCTTCACAGTTTCCGGGGACTACAGGTCGGCAAATCTCGCGCACTCCTGGTTCAAGGCCGTCGCTGAGGACTGGATGACAGACTACGCGGCTCAGGCGTTCATCAAAGGACTGGGAAACCTCGGGTTCAGTAGTGTCCACTTCACGGTCAACGTGTTCGCACCGGATGACCATTCAGCGGAGTTCTTCCCACAGCACACCCCTGATCCAAGGGTTGCTGATCAGTGGATGCTGACAGCTCGAGATAAGGACATTGTCGACCTGCTAGAGTGGATCGAGGATGCGGGGCTTGGCGCGGACATGGGGTTGCAGTTCTGGATCTCCGAGGACGATCCCACGTCGTCTCCGGAAAGCCGATCATTCGTTGAGCCGAGCGATGTCGACGCCTGGTTCTCCGAGTACACGAAGCAGGTTCTCCACTACGCGGGCCTTGCCGAGCAAGGAGGAGCAGAGATCTTCCGTCCTGCCGTCGAGTTCAATACGATGCAGAAGCACACGGAGCACATGTACCAGCTGCTAGACTCCGCTGGATCGGTCTTCTCCGGGAAGCTCATGGTAGCGGAGTCCACGCACCATCATGTCTATGATCTTGCAGACTTCTGGTTCGGAAGCTTCTGGTGCCATCCTGACGTGGTCCTGGGATTGAACTGCTGGGAAGCTACGATGGAGAACCAGGCAGACCAACGCCTTTCACACATGGTTGAGCGCTTCGTTTCGGAGTGGCATGGCGTCATCGCGGACTACCGAAGGCAGTACCCGGCCACGCCCATTGTCTTCTCGGAGATCGGCTGGTGGTACAACTTCGATGGGTACTCGCTTGGACGAGACGCGGTGCCGACGAGTGTCCGAGATGACCAGGAAATGGCCGATGTGTGGGCGACCTACTTGATTGCGACGGAGTTCTTCCATCTTGATGGCATCTCTGTCTGGACCATGGAGCTTGCGCACCCATACGCAAGGCTTGGTTCGGCGTGCATCAACGAATCAATGGCTCTGCTAGTAGTCAGCAGCCTCCTAGGCGGAACGCCAACGCAGTACCTCCCGATGAACAAGCTGGCTCAGCCTCCAGTGGATGAACGTACCTCGACGGAGCCACGTCTTGGAAGACTTCAAGAGGTTGGGGCCTTCGCTGTCAGGACTGACGGTGCGATTGACGCGACGTGGATGAGCGGCACTACGTTCAGCGATCCCGTCGGTGACGCATCCCAATCCAGCGGTGACATCGAAGCCATCTACGTCTTCAGCGACGAGGTGAACCTGTACGTCGGTGTTGAGACAGTCGGCGACCCGCCATCGGCTGAAGAGGTCGACTACTACCTCTACTTCTTCCCCTTAGACCGGCGTGGCTCCATTGCGCCGTATGGATCGCACACCGCTCGTAGCGTGTCAGCCTACGAGGCGGCGTTCGACGTGCTGCCAGACCGGAATGTAGGCGTGTTGCCGTTCGCGGTGGGAGAGATCGTAGAGTTCGTCGTTCCGCTGAATTGGCTCGACGATCCGGACGAGGTCTACTTCCAGGTCAGGATCGTGCCCAAAGGTGAGTCACTCTCCAAGAAGATCGACGAGACGAAGAAGCTCGTGTACACAATCGAGTGAACAGCGCTGCGACGGCGTGCCTCTTCAGGCCGCTCGTGCCGATGGAGGAAGCAGGGGAAGAACATGGACCACCTCTCTTTGGCCTGTTCACCCAGGACGAGTTTCCCGCAGCGAAACTCTCAACGAACGCGAAGCGTCCGTACTTCCAAGCGACTGGGGACCGGTCTGGTCGGCGTCCATCCGCTTCGGCCAACGAGCTGACTTCCCACCTAGCTTCCCTGGTTCGGGTTCTCCGCCGCGCTCCATGCCGGCGAGTTGTGCCTTATCCTCGGACCTACAACGATCCGAAGTGGAGCTCGAACGTTCGCGTGTAGTCGTATCGCGTGCGGGCCTCGTCCCGGCTCCTTGTCTCGCACCAGATCTTGGCGTAGTCGCTTCCCCCCAACCACTGGAGAGGAAAGGCGAACTCAACGACGTTGCCGGCAGCGAACGCGAGCCGGCTCGATGAGTCCTCTCCGGCAATGAGGATCGCTCCGTCCGCCGACACGCTGCGAAGGGTGACGCTGCCGGATCCAGATGATGCGTAGTTCAACCCCTTCACTTCGATCGTGTACCCGATTCGAGCGGGATCCGGAGATCCGTCTGCGACGTCCACGCGAAGGTAAACGTACTCGTCATCCGAATAGGCGTAGACGGCGACGATGTCGGCACCTGCGACGTCGGTGTCGCCGGACTTGTCGCTCAAGCGCCGGCCGAGGTCCTCCCACTCCGGTTCCGGTTGGCCGTCGACGGGGATCGTGAGGAGATCGGGATCGAGACCGAGAGGCTGTCGAGCGCTGATCGGCGAGATACTAGTCCAGGCATGCGACCGATCCCGGTAGTCCCGGAGCCACGCTCGGACCTCTTCGATCGTCAGCACGCCGTAGCTGTCTGCCCAATGAGTGAAGAAGTCGGAGCAGTCGATGCCGGTCAGGTGGGTGAGTGCATCGACGACGTCCTCTTCCGTGAGGAGATCCACGTCGTGCTCCCCGATCACGTGCTCGGCGAAGTCGTTCGGGTAGTCGAGCACGTTCAGTCCGTGCGGAATGTGCGCGGCCAGCGAGCTTGCCATGACGATGTTGATGAACCACGGAATCACGTGGCCGAGCATGTAGTCGTGATGCCGAAGCTCCTCGAAGAGCGGCCCGTACGCTTCGAAGTGCTCCCGATAGGGCGCGACGTACGCGTAGACGGGAAGTTCCTGGTCTTGGTAGACATACTGCTCGAACAGGTCGTCGACAGAGGCCCCCGTCGATGCCTCAATCGCAGTGTGGAGGTCGGATGCTGTGATCGTACGTCCTGTGTTCTTGAATCGTGCGTAGAGCCAGGCTACCGCATCGGCCAGGTCATGATGCCCTCCGGTGCGCTTGGTGATCTCACGGTCCAGGAGAAGGCAGATGAACTCCCAGCGGAAATAGACATCGTACTCGTCGCAGGTTCGGCAGTTGTAGGAATCCGGGCGCCGCACGTGGTGACCGTGCATCCAGTCGTACGTGAGGTAGTGGATGTATCGCTTCGCGAGGTACGCCGGATCCTCGAACAGCTCCCACGCGTACAGGAGTCCGTAGTAGAACTCGCCCATCCCGTTCTTGAACTCCTTCCCTCCGAGAAGGGGCACCCCCACAGGTCCCACCCACGCCATCGCGGCGTGGCCGATCAGCTCGTCTCTTCGGTGATCCGGCCAGTGTTGCAGGGAATTGCCCAGGTACCACGGCGAGAAGAAGTACCATCCACCGCCCAGATCCTTCTTGAAGTTCGGGACCAGCGTGTAGACAGAGAAGGGGTTCTCGCCGAACAGGTCTTCCAGGGTGAGGAGTACATCGCGCATTGCCGATGCGGACGCTTCCGTCTCTGACTGTGACATCAACTCGCAAGCTTCATCGTCAGACCAGAGCTTCCCAACCTTGGCAGTACAGGAACCTGCAACGCTCTCAGCGTAGTACCGCATCCTCCCCATGTAGATCTGATGACTCTTGAAGTCGGCAATCAGCTGAGGGGTCACGCGCCGGACGACGTAGACGTTCTCCTCCACTTCGTCCCACGGTGCAACGAGGCGCCATTCGGACGGGACATCGAAGGCGATGCGGATCGACGTGAACTCTTGGCGATCGGGGAAGATGAAGACGTGGGGAACCATGAACACCGCGCTCTCCGCGTCGACGTAGACCGCGACATCGGACTCGGACAGGAACACTGCGTGGCTCTGCCATGGCACGACGTCCGGGAGATCGTACTCGTAGGAAACCGATCGAGTGGACGACGGGAGTTGCCATCGCCCCTCACCGACACTGCGCAAGCTCCCTCGACTCGATTGGAGGTCCGTCACGAAGGATCCCACGTAGAGGGCCTCGGTCGAGAAGGTGAGCTCGATCTGATCTCCTTCGAGGCCTCGCGCGATGGCGCTCACACGGATCCCGTCGGAGCCTTGCCCGATGGTGACCGTGTACTCCAGGGTTGCGCCCGTGACGCTGATCGACAGCAGCATGAGGATGAGAAGGACACCGGCTGCCTTCATCGACGCGGGCTCCTTTCGTTGTGCAGGCTCGACTGGATTCTAGAACCTGCTGTCGTTCGTCTCCAAGAATCGAGTGTCCCCTCGGGCTTGTGATCGTGTCGGGATGCGAGGGCACGAGTGAGCGACACAGAACCGCGTTCTTGCCCAGCCTGCGAGAGCTCTTCCGGACAGGCCCTGGCGACGAGTGAAGCGGAGTGCCCGGCTCGATCCTGAAAGCCCAGGCTAGATCGCTTCGAGTGTGTTTGGGGCGGCGGTCTCTTCGTCGACCCTGCCGACTTCGCATGTCAGCGCGACGCCTTCGCGAATGTAGGACGTCAGGGTGACGGCCGGTTCCCCCAACGTGTCGACCGTGACTCCGCGCATGAGCAGGATCGGGGACAGAATCGGCACGTCGAGGAGTTCAGAGACATCCCCTTGGAGAAGCTCGCCGGACTCAAGCCAGCGACGCGAGTGGGCGACTCGGCAGCCGTACTTCTCCTGCAGGGTGGCGTAGACGCTCTCGTCGACCAGGGGCGTCGACAGGAAGTCCGGGAATCGCTCGGCCGACAGGTAGCAGTCGACGACGAGGAGCGGCTGCCCTTGGTGAATTCGGACGCGGCGGAGGAAGGAGACCTCGGCTCCCGGCTCGATCTGGAGCGCTGAGGCTACGCGTTGGTTTGCCGCCATGATCTCTTTGTGGACATCGTGAGTGACGATGTTCCGGTCGCGGAACTGCTGGATCAGCTTGTCGAGGTTGATCAGATGGTCGAGTTGGTGGTCCTTCGGACGTTCGATGAACGTGCCGAATCCTTGGCGGCGGGAGAGCCAGCCCTGATCGAGAAGCTCCTGGAACGCCTTGCTCGCCGTCGCCCGATTGACCTCGAAGCACTCGGCGACCACCTGTTCAGAGGGGAGCCGATCGCCGGGGCTGAGCCCCTCCCGCTCGATGAAGAACTCGAGGACCCGGGCGAGCTGGTGGTACATCGGCACATGGGAATCGGGAAGCAAGCGGATGCTCATCCGCCTGGCGAACTCCACGAAGGCTTGATTGGTCGTTCCGTTTCTCGTGTCCATGGCCTCACTGCGGATCCGTCGAGCTCGCCCCCCCCTTTTCTCTCGGGTCGGACGGCCGAGAGTGCCGTTCGGCGTCCATCTCGTCCAGCACGTCTTCCATCCCAAGTTCCACTAGGAGTTCAGACGATGGTCCATCCTCAGCATACCCGCTTTGTTGGTAGTAGTCATCAACGGCCTGATCTAACTCGGACGCTGCGATCCCGTTCAGATCAGCGCTTTGCTTCATCAGCCGCGGATGAAGGCGATCGTCTCTTCTGGTGTAGCCTGCGAGCGAGGAGAGTGCCCGAAGCAGCGCCGAGCCGCGTTGCCCGATTCGCATCATCTCGTCGAGATCGACGTCGAGGCCCGTGCACTGGCTCAGGAGCGTGCGGATCCGGTCGAAGTTGTAGCGATTGCCGGTTCGGATGAGCGACGTGAACCGGCAGAGAATGAGCGCGTTGCCGAACGAGGTGAGGTCGCGAACGAGAACGACGAGCGGGACTTTGCCCTCGAACGTGAGGGGATCGTACGGCCCATCGGTGACCCCGTGTTCGGGCCACGGAGCCTCCGTCATGGCGTATTCGTCGTGCAGCCCCTCGAGGTGTGTCCCGCCGCGCGGGCTCGTCGCCAGCGCGACGCCGTAGCCCTTCTTGCCGCGAGGATCGTGGAGGGCTGCCTCGACGCCCTTCATCTCGACGAGGAAGTCCCACCCAAGCTCGTCGCGCAGGTACGGGACGCCGCGCGCGAGTTCGCCGCCAAGCCCCGTTCCGTCGATCATCTCATCGAGGAGTCGCGGGATCGCGGCGCCGTCTCCCCACTTCGGTCCGCCGGGGAGCAGGCCGCGTTCGGTGGCCTCCATCGCTGCGGCAATGAGAACGCCGGCGCTGATGGTGTCGATCCCGTACGCGTTGCACTTGAGATTGGCCGCGGCGAGAGCGGACAGGTCGCCGTTCAGGCAGAGCGAGCCGAACGCGGCGAGCGTCTCGTACTCCGGGCCTCCGCCGGTCACCTCCCGGTCCCCGAACGCAAACCGGACTGAGCGGCGGCAACGGATCGGGCACCCAGCGCACGTCTCTCGCTGCGTCACCATCTCGTTTCGGTAGAGCGCTTCGCCCTCGATTGCTTCGACGCGATCGAACGATCCCGCCTGGAAGTTCTTGGTGGGGAGCACGCCGCGCGCGTTGAGGCCGGCGACAGCTGCGGTGGTGCCGAGGCGGCCGAAGTTGACCGTCGCCGGATCCATCAGATGCTTCAGGAACTCCGCTCTGGACGAGGCGAACGCCTCCGGTTGGCCGATCTCCTTCTTCTGGTCGCCGACGATCGCGATGGCCTTCAACCGCTTTGCGCCCATGATCGCTCCGAAGCCGGGCCGGCCGGCGGCGTGGGTCAGATCGTTCAAGATGCAGCTGTGCGGGATGCCCCGCTCGCCGGCGGGACCGATGCTCGAGACGCGGCAGCCGGGATAGCGCTCGCGGAGCCTCTCCTCCGTCTCGTTCGTCGTCAGTCCCCACAGGTCGCTTGCCGCAACGAGTTTGGCGCGTCCGCCCGCCACGACGAGAACCACCGGAGCGTCTGCGCACCCCCGGATGAGGATGCCGTCGTACCCCGATCGGCCGAGGGCGTCTCCGAAGAATCCCCCGGCGTACGAGTCGGCGATGGCCCCCGTCTTCGGGGAGATGGCCGCCACGGCGTGGCGGCCCGCCCCGGCGACACCAGTTCCTTGGAAGGGTCCGGTTGCGAAGACGAGCGAAGCCTCCTCCGGCGTTGGGGTCGAGGCGCGAAGGACTTCGGACAGGAGGAGACGCAGCGCGATGCCTCGGCCCCCGACGTACGTTTCGTACATCGGATCCGGGATCGGCTGATCTGCGATTCGTCCTGCGGTCAGGTCCACGCTGAGATACCTGCCGTACGTACCGAGCATGCCGCGCTTCCTTTCTCGGTTCCTAGCTCCCGCGGTCCTGCACGCGGAAGAACCCCTCTTCCCATCCTTTGGAGAACATGTTGAAGTAGGCGTCCTGTCGCTCGGGGTGCTTCGCCAGCTCTTCCCGGTTGAGCGAAACGCCGAGTCCGGGACGTTGTGAGATCTCGATCCATCCGTCCTTGACCCTCGGAGCGCCATCGACGAGGTCGAACCACCATGCGGCGTCGAAGTCGGCGAACATCTCCTGCATGTACAGGTTGGGACAGGTTGCATCGAACTGGAGCGTCGCCGCGGCGGCGACCGGCCCGCACGAGTTGTGCGGAGCGACCGCGATGTAGTGCGCGTCCGCCATCGCCGCGATCTTCTTCATCTCCAGGATCCCGCCGGCGTGGATGCAGTCCGGCTGAACGATGTCGACCGCCTGGCGGGCGATGAGCTCGGCGAATCCGTAGCGGGTGAACAGCCGCTCCCCTGTGGCGATCGGGATCGGAAGCGCATCGGAGACCTTCTTCATCGCGTCGATGTTCTCCTGGCTGACCGGCTCCTCGAAGAAATCGGGCGAGAACTCGGCCAGCGCCTGTCCGACGCGGATGGCCGCGCTCGTCGTGAACCGACCGTGTCCCTCGATGAACAGATACCGGTCTTCGCCGATCAGATGTCGGATTCTCCCGACAAGATCGGCGATTTGCCGAAGATCGACCCGTGAGATCTCGTTGGCGATCGTCTTGAACGGGTCGATCTTCAGCGCGTCGTACCCGCGGTCGAGGACCTGCTGGACGTGATCCTTCAGCTTGGCGGGGTCTTCCACGCCATCGTACCAGCCGTTGGCGTAGGCCCTGACGCGGTCGTGACAGCGGCCGCCGAGGAGACGGTGGACGGGGACCCCGAGGGACTTGCCGACGATGTCCCAGCAGGCGATCTCAATTCCGCTGATCGCCGTGGTCACGGCGGCGCCGCCTCGCCAGTGCTCGTCCCGGTACATCGACGTCCACAGCGCCTCGATGTCGAACGGATCTCTGCCGATCGCGTATCGACGCACGAGGCCGTGTGCGATTGGGACGACGGCGTCCGACAGCCCACCGACCGTGATCTCTCCAACGCCGACGATTCCTTCATCCGTCTCCAGTTCCAGGAAGACGAAGTTGCGCCAGCCGGCATCCACCGTGTACGTGTTCGCGTTCGTGATTATCATCGCTTCGCGTTCCTCACATTCCGCTTTGCGTCATTGACCCCATCGATGTGCTGCGACGGACAACAGTCACTGTCGCCGCAGCTTCAGAGCACCTCTCTTTGCTGGAATTCGTCGTAGCCCTTCCGCTTGTCGGCGATCGTCTTCGGCACCGGGCAGTCCCACCAACCGGTCAGCGGGATTCCCGAGTCGGGGAAGATCCGGTTGACCTTCGCTTCGATCACCGCCGGCCGTCCCGAGGAGAACGCGGTCGCGAGGGCCTCCTTGACCTCCGACAGCTTCTCGACGCGCAGGCCGAGGCATCCGAATCCCTCGGCGATGGCCGCGAAGTCCGGACTGAACGGCTCTCCGCTTCGATCGAAGAAGTCGGTCGCCATCTCGTGCCCTTCGCCGAAGTACCCCTTTTGGAGGTCCCGGATCGAAAGCCAACCTTGGTTGTCGAGGACGACCGTGACCGCGGGGATCTCGTACTGCGCGGCAGTCGCGAGCTCCTGGATGGTCATCGTGAAGTCGCCGTCCCCGGCGAGGCCGATCACCTGCCGATCCGGCCGGGCGAGCTTGACCCCGAGTGCGGCCGGCAGGGTGAACCCCATCGTTGAGAATCCGGCGCTGGTCACGTTGGTCCCGGGGACCGTGAACGCCATCTCCTGGGCGACGCGCTCCTGAGGGTGCCCGGCCGCGCTCACGACGAACGCGTCTTCGTCGATGAACTCGCTGATCTCGCGAACGACCTGCGACATGCTCGGCGGGGTCAGTGACTTCTTCATCCGCTCCTCGACCGACGCGAACCACGTCTCCTTCAACGATTGGATCTCGTTGAAGTACGGCGTACCGCGGTAGTCGCGCGCGTCGCCGATCGCTGCCTTGACGGCCTCGATCAGCTGGCACAGGATCGCCTTTCCGTCTCCGACGAGTCCGACTTCGACCGGGTAGTTCTTGCCGATCTCGGAGGCGTCGATGTCGATGTGGATCAGCTTCGTCGGCGGGATCGAGAACGTGACGCCGTCTGCGTAGGACGAAGCGCTCATGTCCGCGAACCGCGCGCCGACGGAGACGAGGACGTCGGCCGTTCGACAGACGGCGTTTCCGCAGTCCGTCCCGACCGCTCCGGCCGTGCGGCACGACAACGGGTGGGTCTCCGGGAAGACGCCCTTCCCTTGGAACGTCGTGACGACCGCCGCTCCGAGGAGCTCGGCCAGCGCGACAAGTTCCCCGCTCGCCTCGGCTGTGATCGCGCCGCCTCCGGCGAATAGGACAGGACGCTTCGCGGCGACGAGGAGCTCGGCCGCAGCCTGGATGCCCGGCGGGTCGCCCGCCTGGGCGCCTCCCGACCGGTGTCCGGCCGGATCGGGGATCTCCACGTCGGCCCAGTCGGCCTGCACGTCCATCGGCAGGTCAATCAGTACGGGCCCTCGGCGTCCCTCCATCATCTGGTTGAACGCCCGGTGAAGGAGCGTCGGCAGCTGCCGCACGGAGTCCGGCCGCCAGTAGCGCTTGACGACCGGCGCGACCATGTCGATGAAGTTCGAGTCCTGCGTTCGCTCGATCTCCTGGAGGACGCCCTTGCCGCGCATGTAGGTGTGGGTGCTTCCGGTGAAGACGAGCGCTGGGGTCGATTCCACGTAGCACGTCGCCAAGCCGATGATGGTGTTGATCGCTCCCGGACCGATCGACGTGAACGCCGCCAGCGGCTGCCCGGACGCCCGGTAGTAGCCGTCGGCCAAGTGGACGGCCGACATCTCCTGGCGAACCTGGATCACTTCGATGTCCGATCTTTCGCGGAATGCCTCGATCATCCCGACCGAGCCGTGCCCCGGGATCCCGACGATGTATGGGACCTTCTCGCGGGCCAGGTACTCGGCGATGATCTGCCCTCCGGTCAGTTTCATGGTCTTCCGTGCCTCCTTGGCGCTTGCCGGCTGCACTCCGCCGGAGTGCAGCGTCGTGCCTTCCGCGCCTTCGCGCGGATCACTGGAGCTAGAGCAGTCCCTTCAGGAACGCGACATCCTTCTTGAGGAATTCCTCTCGCGAGCCGCGCGGATCCTCCTGCTCGACGCTGATCACGCCGTCGTAGCCGATCTCCTTGAGGACAGCGATGAACGACGTCCACCACTCCTTGCCGCTCCCGTCTCCGAGTTGGGTGAAGATCCACGAGCGCTTGTCGACACCGTCGAACGGCTTGGGATCGAGATACCCGTTCAGGCTCAGGTTCTCCGGGAGGTACATCGTGTCCTTGGCGTGGACGTAGAAGATGTGGTCGGCGAGCGCCTTCGTCGCCGCGAGCGGATCGACGCCCATCCACATGAGGTGGCTCGGGTCCATGTTGACCCCGATGCCTTCTCCCGCGGCGGCGCGCAGCCGGAGGAACGTCTCGGTGTTGAAGACGAGCGTACACGGCAACAGCTCGAGACAGATCTTGACGTTGTGTTCGCACGCGAACGCCGCTTGCTCCTTCCAGAACGGGATGGCGATCTCGTTCCACTGCCAGTCGAGGACGTCGGCGAGTTCGGGACAGGGGTAGGTCGCCGTGACCCAGTTGGGGTGCACCGCGTTGGGCGAGTCTCCGGGAAGGCCGGCGAATGCGACCACGCGGTCCACGCCGAGCTTCTCCGCCAGGAGGACGGTCTTCTGCACGCTTTGCGCGCCCTGCTTGTTCTTCGGGTGGAGCGGGTTCCCTCCGGCGGGATTGCCGGCGGCGTTGAGCGCGCTCACGCGGATTCCGTGACGGTCGAGCGCCTGGCGGAACTTGTCGAACTCCGCCGGGTCGTTCAGCATGTCGTTGATGTTGCAGTGATTCCCCTCAGAGGCGGCGCTCAGGCAGATCCCTTCCGCTCCGCTCTCCTTCACCAGCGCGAGGATGTCGTCGAACGGCTTCGCGTTGAACCGCTGTCGATCGAAGTGATAGAGCGCATCCAGGTAGACGCTGATCCACATGTCTTCTCCTTCCGATCCGTGTAGCGAATGCCTCAGGCGCTAGCCGAGGGGGAGGTTGACGGGCTTGCCGCTCTCCGCCGACTGATAGGCGGCGATGACGATCTCGAGGTCCTTGGTCGCGCTCTCCGGTGTGACCAGGAACGAATCTCCCGTGTCGAGTCGCTGCGCGAAGTCGGCGATCATGTCGGCGATCATGGTCGGTTCCATCAGCTTCGGTCCGTCGGACGTGGGGGCCGGCCCGCCGTTCGCCCAACCGGGTCCGAGGTACGAGCGCATCGGGTAGAACAGGTACTCGTGCAGTCCGCCGTGGTCGAACAGGGTTCCGCCGGTTCCGTAGACGGAGAACAGCGGAACGTCGACGACCTGGTGCGTGCCGTAGCTGCAGATCATCTCGCCGACTGCGCCCGACTCGAATTCCATGCTCAACAGGGCGGTGTCCTCACCCTGCATCGCGGCGACGGCCTTGTCCGACGTGCGGGCGTGGATGTTCTTCACCTCGCCGAGCATGCTGCGCAGGACGTGAATCAGGTGGATGCCGCGATCGAGGAGCGCGCCTCCGCCCATCTCGCCCTTCTTGGCTCGCCAGCCGGGAGGTTGGAAGAAGAAACTGTCGTGGACGGTCGCCAGGAAGATGTCGCCGATCGCCTTCTGCTCGAGGCGGGTTCGTGCAGCCATCATCGGACGGTAGTACTCCCAGCACTCGGCGATCATCAGTCGAACGCCGGCGTCAGAAGCTGCCTTCGAGAGCCGACCCGCTTCCGCGAGATCACGCGCGATCGGCTTCTCGAGGAGGATGTTCTTCCCCGCGGCCGCGGCCGAGGAGACCATCCCCTCGTGCAGGTGGTGGGGAACGCAGAGGTCGACGACGTCGATCTTCTTCTCCCCGAGGACTGCATCGAAGTCGGTGTAGAACCCCTTGGCTCCGTACGTGTCGGCGAGCCACTTCGCGGCGGCCTCGTCGACGTCACACGTGTAGAGGTCGACGTTGTCGACCATCGTCCATCCGCGGGCGTGAAGACCCGAGATGAATCCACACCCCACGACGCAAACGCTCTTTCCTTTGGCCATCATGCCTCCTTGATCTATTGAGTTGCCGTCTGTCTCACGATGTGGCGACAACGGGTGCTCCTTTGGCACTCGAGTGTCGTTCGCGCATCACGCAGAGAATCTCGAACCCCTCTCTCACCCCTCACTTGATGGTCACCAGCTTTCCCCTCTCCAACGACAGCGCAACGGCGGCGATCAGGATCGCTCCCTTGACGAGGTCCTTGATCACGGGATCGACGCCGAGGAGCGTCAGGCCGTTGGAGAGCATGCCGACGATGAGTCCGCCGATGATGACGCTGTAGACTCGGGAGCTGCTCCCTCCGGTCAACGGCGTTCCGCCGATGACGAGGGCGGTGATGACGTCGAACTCGAAGAACGAGCCCGCCTTTGGGCTGCACAGCCCGAGACGAGCGATGTGAAACGGCGCGGCGATGCCGACGCACAACCCGGAGAAGATGAACGCCATGAGCTTGGTGCGGAGGACGGGAACTCCCGAGGCTCCCGCAGCGGTCTCGTTCGATCCGATCGCCTTGGAGTACTTGCCCATCGCGTTGTAGTCGAACAGGTAGGACGCCATCAGGAAGACTAGGATGAATCCGACAAGCATCGTCGTGAACGATCCGATGTGGGAGATGGGAACGACGACGCAGCGCTTGTTGAGGATCGCCACGGCCATGTTCCGGAAGATCATCATCGTGGCGATCGTCACAGCGAACGACGGGATCCGCACCCGCGCGACGAACAGGCCGTTGAACAGCCCGCACGCCATGCCGACCAGCATGCACGTCGGGATGATCACCGGCAGGAGCGCCGCGCCGGACGCGCCCGTCGCGGCGACGATCGCCGCGGCGACGGACTCGCACAGGACGAGCATCGATCCCTGCGAGATGTCGATCGATCCCTGGCTCATTACGAAGCTCATTCCGAGTCCGGCGATCATCAGGACCACGCTCTGCCGGAAGATCAGCTGGAGGTTCCGGGACGACGTGAACCGGTCCGGTACGAGGAGCGTGAAGATCAGGAAGAGCACGATGACGCCGACCAGGGGGAGGAGCCATCGCGCCTTGGCGAGCTGGCCCAGGCGAGGCGTTCCGCGCGTCGTCATTCGATCCCTCCTGCGCTTCGGCGCCCACGGCCAGAGCGTTCGAAGCCCTCTGGGATCTCAAGTCGTCTGTTCATCGGGTCGTCCCTTTCTTCCTGCCACCTAGATCATCGCTTCAATCAGTTGCTGCTCCTCCAGGCCATCGGAGCGGCTGAACTCGCGCGCGATCGTGCCGTCTTTCATGATGAGCACCCGATCGGACATGCCGATCAGCTCGGGCAGCTCCTCGGAGATCAGAACGATGGCTAGAGCTCTCTCCTTCAGGCGTTCCATGAGTTCGTAGATGTAGGCCTTGACGCCGACGTCGATTCCACGCGTCGGACAGTCGAGGACGAGCACGGACAGCTCCTCGCGGGCAAGCCACTTGGCGAGGGCAACCTTCTGGCGATTGCCGCCGCTGAGTGCGGTGACGAGCTGCTCGATCGATGAGGCCTTGATCTCTAGCTGCTCCATCCCTTTGCGCGACAGGCCCCTCTCGTGGCGCTTCAGGATGGCCCCCCTCCCCTGTCGTTGCAGCTGTCGGTGCGACGGGAGGCAGATGTTGCTGCGGATCGAGGAGGTCAGCATGAGCCCTTCGGTGTTCCGGTCGCGTGGGACGTAACCGATTCCATGCCGCGTTGCCGAGACGGGGCCCTTGGCGTGTATCGCCCGATCCTCCTTGTGGATCCTGACGGCACCGGCGTCTCGCTTGGCGAGGCCGAAGATCGCCTTGCCGAGCGGGTGCATTCCGCATCCGGTGAGTCCACCGATGCCGACGATCTCGCCGGCGTGCACCTCGAACGAGACGCCGTTCAGGCTCCCCTCGAGGTGGAGATCCTCCACGGAGAGTGCGACGGAGTCGGTTCGGGTCGCGGCCTGATCCGACCGGTAGTAGTGGTCGGACAGGCTGCGACCGACCATCAGCGATCTCAGGCCGCTCGGGTCGGTCTCGGCGCTTTCGATTGTCGTCACGAGCGCGCCGTCGCGGAGGACGGAGACGGTGTCACTCACCTGCAGCACCTCGCGGAGGCGGTGGGAGACGAACAGGATGGCGGTCCCCTCCGACTTCATCTGGGCGATCCGTTCGAACAGAAGGTCGCAGCCGTCGGCGGGCAGGGCGGCCGACGTCTCGTCGACGAGGAGAACGTCCGGCCTGAACGCCAGCGCTCGGATCACTTCGATGAACTTCTGATCCTCCGCCGAGAGGCGGCCGAGCGGCATCCGCGGGTCGATGTGGCTGACGCCGAAGTCTCGGAGAAGCTGCTCGACCTGCGCGTGCAGGCGCCTCTTCTGGATCACCCCGGCGCGGACGAACTCGTTCGTCCGCCCCAAGTACATGTTGGCCGCCACCGAGAGCGAGGGGATGACCCCCACTTCCTGCAGGATGATGCTCAGCCCGCTCGCGTAGGCTTGGACCATGCTGTGCGGGGCGTACGCCTCCCCGCCCTTTCGCATTGAGCCCGAGTCGAGGTGGGTGATCCCGCAGAGCATCTTGAGGAGGGTCGACTTGCCCGCCCCGTTTTCCCCGACAAGTCCGCGAACCTCGCCGGGCGAGACGGTGAGAGAGATCTGCTTCACGGCTTCGATCAATCCGTACGTCTTGGAGACCTCGTGGGTCTCGATGGCCGGCTCGCGGTTCGTCTGCATTTCGCGCCCTTCCATCACTTGATCACGAGCCTTTGCCCGCCGAGAGCGATGCGCTTCGTCGTCACCGAGACGACCAACAGGAGGATCAGCCCGATGTAGATCGGTTGCTGGAGACTGGGAACGCCGACGATGACCATTCCGTTCTCCAACACCGAGATTGCGATCGCTCCGATGACGATCCCCCACACCGATCCGCCTTCGCTGCCGGTGATCGACGTTCCTCCGAGGAAGACGACGACCATCGCGCTGAGGAGATACGTCAGCGAGTTGGGATCCGGAACGGCGAAGTGCGTGTACGCCGTGTTGAGGAGCCCCGCCAGTCCGGCGAGGAGTCCGCACATGCCGAAGGCGAGGATCTTGACTGCCCGGACGGGAACCCCGAGCTCCTTGGCGACGGGCTCGCTGTTTCCGATGGAGCGAAGGTGCTCTCCGAACGTCGTGTTGTTGGTCACGAACCATGTGGCCGCGGCGATCAGGGCTCCGATGATGATCAGCACGCCGCCCGAGCCGAGGCCGGCTGCCGACTTGTCGAGGATGATCTCGCGCCCCCCGGTGAGGAGAACGCCGGCGGCCTGCAGCATCAGCATCATGCCGAGGGTGACGACGAACGACGGGATCCGGAGAAAGACGTGCAGGGTTCCGTTGAGAAGACCGATGAGCGCTCCGACGACGAGGCCGGCGCCGAGCATCCCCGCGAGTCCTCCCCCGACGGCGAACGTCGCTCCGACGATTCCCGCAAACGCGAACACAGCCCCGATGGAAAGGTCGATTCCGCCCAGGAGAAGGGGGAACGTGAGTCCCATCGCGCTGACGGCGGTGACGACCGAGTGCTGGAGAACCCGGTACAGGTTCGATCCCGTCAGGAAGATTCTCGGCGCGATCGAAGCGAACAGGACGACGAAGACCACCAGCGCAAGGAGGGAAAGGTAGCCGCCCTGCGTGTTGGCGAGGCGGTGTCGCACGGCGTCGAGGCCGTTCGTGAGACGTGACATATCGAGAGCCCTTTCTCGGAGTGCCGTCGGCTCGGGGCGAGGGAGAGTAGAGGCCGGGGACTCTTCCCTTGGGATTCCGGTCCACAGATCGCGAATCCCCGGCCTGTCGCGCACGATGTCCGTTGCCCGCAACGCGCACGGGTCGGTTTCACTGCGCTTTCCGCATCCTCACCCGTGAAGTGCCCTCAGGCTACTCCGCTTCGCGACGCGCCTTGACCGCTTCCACCGTGTATCCGGCGAGCGCCTCAGCCATCGGCGGGTTGTACGTCAGCGACATGGCGAGGATCTCGTCGTCGGTGAACGGAAGCTGGTCCATGAAGTAGGCGTTGTAGGCCGCGAGATCGGCCGGGCTCTTCAGCAGGACGGGCGCGATGTTGTAGTAAACGAGCGGGTGGGGATTCCCCATCACCGCGTCGTACGCCAGGACCACGCCGAGCCCGAGCTGGACCCAGTGTCCGCCGACGCCGGCGGCGATCTTCCCTTCTCCGATGTAGTCGAGGATGGCTCCGCTCAGGTCGAAGGTCCCGATCCCGACGGAGGCGCCCATCTTCTCGGCCGCTTCCACGCCGCCCATCCCGTACATGCCGTTCGGGTAGACGATGCAGTCGATCGCGTCGCCGTGTGCGGTGAGCACGTTCTCGGTCGCCTCAACGGCGTCAAGCTGGGTGATGATCCCCCACTGCTCGACGACGATCTCGGCGGCTGCGCTCTCCTCGATGGCCTGCTTGAACCCGGCATATCGGAGCTGCCCGTACGGCGCACCGAGTTCGGGACCGATCCACGCGAAGTCGGTGTACCCCTCGGCGATGAGGGTCTTGGTCATGTTGTAACCGGCCACGGTGTCGCCGAGCTTGAGACAGCCGACGAAGAATGGATCCTCGCCGAGTTCCACGGTCGACGGGTACTGGTCGGCGATGACGATCGCGACCCCGGCCTGCGATGCGAGCGCGATCTCGGTTCCGCCGATCTCCGCGTTGCTGGCGTGGACGACGATCGCGTCCGCTCCCATCGTGATGAGGTTCTCGATCCCCTCGATCTCCTTGTCAACGTTCCACTCGTAGTTCCAAACCTCGATGTCCGCACCCAGAACCTCGCAGACCTGTTCGGCAAGGTCGATCTCTGCACGGCAGAACGGGTGGGCGAGGGTGGGAACGATCACGCCGATCAGCGGACGATCGCCGGCATAGCCGACGCACGCAACCGCGACGATCAACGCTGCACAGAGTACTAGGACGCCTCTCTTCGACATTCGTCAAACCTCCTTGGACAACCGGTTCCGGGCGAAATCTCGTGTTGGCTTGCTTGGACTCGTCTTGGCTTCGAGCACCACCCCCTTCGGGCGAAGAGGCCGACGCGAGGGTAACACACGGTAAAGGGGTTGTCAATACATATGCACGACCCACCTTACGAATGTACGCGCCTACGGTGTAGGGCCGGCGTCGAGTTCGATTCGTGGGGTTGCGCCGCTTCGGGTATCATCCCGTGCGGGATCGGAATCGATGAGCGAGCCAGCATGGGGACGCTCGTTCAACAGGGGAACGCGCACATGAAGCACAGGCCGATGGAGGAGCTTGCCAAGAGGCTTCGTCTGCGGATCGCGCCCCACGCGCTCGAACGGGCGTTTCTCCACAGTTCGTACGTCAACGAGATCGGCGATCCACGCGGTTCGAACGAGCGATTGGAGTTCCTCGGCGACGCGGTGATCGATCTTGCCATCACGTCACATCTGTACACCGCGTATCCGGATGCCGACGAGGGGCGCTTGACCAAGGCGAAGTCGGTCGCCGTCAGCCGCCCGATCCTCGCCGAGAAGGCGATCGAGCTCGGGTTCGCCGACTTCATCCGCCTCGGACGTGGCGAGGAGTCGAACGGCGGGCGCCATCGGCCGACGAATCTCGGCAACGCGTTCGAGGCGTTGATCGCCGTCATCTATCTCGAGAAGGGTTACGCCTACGCCGCCAAGTTCACTGTGCGGCTCCTCAGCGATGACATCGAGCGCTTCGTCGCCGAGCAGTCGGCGACCGGCGACTACAAGAGCCTCCTGCAGGAGAGCGCGCAGCGCCTGTTCGACTGTCGTCCAGCGTATGGGGTCGTGAGCGCCGAGGGGAAGGAACACAAGAAGGAGTTCACGGTGAGCGTGAGCGTCGCCGGTCACCGCGGAGTCGGCCGCGGTCGGAGCAAGAAGGAAGCGGAGCAGGCGGCGGCGAAGCAGCTCTACCTGACGCTCGAGGAGTTCTAGAGACCCTCCGGATCGGCGATTCCCGAGACCACCCCCCGGCAAGTTTGCCTCGTCCCGCGTCAACGTCGGTTGCCGCTGTTGCCGTGCGCTCGCGGAGGTCCGGCGCGGACGAGCCGATTCAGTGGCAGTGGATGAGCGGACCGGGGAGAAAGCCCGCTCGGTTCTTGATCGTGCAGTGGCTGTTATCTATACTGAACGCATGGATGCAGTCGGCCAACACATCCGCGACCTACGGCAAGAGAGGGGCTGGACGTTGAAGGAGCTCGCGGATCGTTGCGAGCTGTCGACGAGCTTCATCTCGCAGGTTGAGCGCGGCCTTTGCTCGATCTCGATCGCCTCGCTTCACACCATCTGTCAGGCGCTGAACGTTCGGTTGGCCGACTTCTTCTCCCAGGCGGACGCGCCGGTCGGGACGACACTCTCCCGTGGGCGCGTGAACGAGGTCATGAAGGAGCAAGACCAGCCGGCGATCATCGTCTCCGACTCCGCGATCAAGTATCGATTCTTGAGCCGCGACTTCCCGGGCAGGGAGTTCGAGATCCTGATCGGCGAGATCTCGCCGGGCTACGTCTATCCTCCCGCACCGCACAAGGGAGAGGAGTTTGGCTACGTGCTGGAGGGACGACTTAGTCTCACGGTCGGTGAGGCAACGCACGTGCTCGGCCCGGGAGATAGCTATCACATCAACGCGACGACCCCCCACGGCTACGCGGCCGAGGGGGAGGAACCGGTCAAGGTCCTCTGGGTCGGCACGCTCCAGTACTTCCAACTGCGCGACGGCTTGCCCGTAGCGCCGAACTCCGGCGCGACGGCGTTTCTCGCGCGAGAACCTGTCGCGGAAGAGGAGTGATCCGAGGGCACTGGGACGGGTACCCCTCGTCTCGCGGCGGTCGCGCAGGCCCCCTTCGAACGATCGCCAAGTCGCTTCGGGCGTCCGTCAGCGTGTACGGAAGCGGTTCACGGGATCCGTTCGTCGATGCTTCTTGATCTCTCTGCGAGCGTCGCCCGGTCAGCGGAGCACCGAGACATCTTGAGCCTGGAGACGGAAGGAAGCGTCCGTGTCAGGATGGAGGATCGATGCACTGCAGGAGGTGGTCTGTGTGACTGAGAAGCGAGTCATTCAAGCTGCGACAGCGCCCCCGGCCAACGCGCTCTTCTCCCAGGGAATCGAGGCGGGTGGATTCACGTTCATCGCCCAGGTCGGCCTGTCGGCGTCTGGCGAACTGGTCTCCGAACGGATCGAGGAGCAGACGCGCCAGTGCTTGGAGAACATCCGCGCGGTCCTCGCCGGTGCCGGAGCGAGCCTTGCGGACGTCGTTCAGATGACGATCTACCTGATCGACCTCGCCGATGCCCCGGCGATGAACGAGGTCTACGCCTCGTTCTTCCCCGCCGAGCCGCCTTCGCGGGCGTGCGTGGAGGTCGCCTCGCTGGGATCTGGGGTGAGGATCGAGATGCAGGCGATTGCCTATCGCAGCCCACGCTGAGTCGCCGGCGCAAGTCGTGCGCGATCGCTCCGGCATCAGCGCGCTGTCGACGGCTGTCTCAGGTGCCGCGCAGGATGAACGCGAGTCGGTCGCGGCTTGCGGTCAGACGCGGTCAGCGGGCGGTCTCGCCGAACGCGGCCGCCCGCTCACGGTCCGCCTGCGGCGAGGCCTTACTCGGTTCGCGTCGACTGCCACGCCGTCATCTTCCACCGTGCGTCGTCCCGCACGTAGACACTGGTGAACCGAATCGGGATCTCGACCGTCTTCCCGGCGCTCGTTCGCACGGCGAGAACGGCGGTTCCCGTCAGCACAGCGGCTCCGTCGCCGATCGTCTTCACGAGGATCTCGTCGGTCTCGATCCCCGCGTAGTCGTACGCGCCGGTCCGGATCTTGTCGATCAGCGTCGCCTTCGTGTCCAACACCCCGTTCGTGTGGGCGTAGGTGAGATCCTCGGTGAAGAAGCACTCGAGGGCTTCTTCGTCGCCGGCGACCATCGCCTCGATGCGCGATCGGTCGATCTCGAGGATTCGTTCTGTCTCGTTCATCCGTCTCTCCCTCCGTACGCGGCGTCGCCGCCCTAGATCAGACCCTTGAGCGAGCCGACCAGGCCGAGATCGGAGACGATTCGCCCGACCTCTTCCTCCGTCGCCGGCTCCGCCGGCGTGATCGGAAGGCGGTGTGCGCCGACCGGGAACCCCATCGCGGCGAGAGCCGCCTTGGTCGCCGCCTGCTCGTAGGCGACGAATGAGCAGAGGGGCATCACGTCCGACTGGAGCTTCCGCGCGGTGGCGAGGTCGCCCCGCTGGAACGCGTCCCAGATCCCGACGAAGTGCTTCGGCGCCACGTTGGCGGCGGTTCCGATCAGGCCGATTCCGCCCATCACCAGGACCGGGAGGAACTTGGCGTCCATCCCGGTGAAGACGGCGATTCGGTCGCCGACCTCGCGGATGATGTTGACGGTGTGGTCGGTGTCATCGATCGAGTCCTTGATCCCGGCGATGGCCCCCTCGTTGGCGAGCTGGACGATCGTCTCGAGATCGATGTCGATCCCCATCCCCGCCGGGTAGCTGTAGACCATGACCGGGATCGACAGCGCCTTCCCGAGGGCGCGGAAGTGCTCGATGAGCCCTCCCTGGGTCGGTCGCGGGTAGTGTGGGAGTGAGACCAGGACGCCGTCCGCACCGACCGACTCCGCGTACTGGCTCAACTCGAGGGCGATGTGGGTGGCGTTGTGTCCGCTTCCCGCCAGGACCGGGACGCGCCCGTCGGCGACGTCGACAGCGACGCGGATCAGATCGCGACGTTCGTCCATCGTCATCAGGGTGTAGTCCCCGGTGCTCCCCGGGCAAAAGATCCCGTGGACCCCGCAGTCGGCGATCAGGTAGTCGATGAACCGCCGGGTTCGCGTCTCGCAGATCGATCCATCCTCGTTGAAGATGGTCACCACCGGTACGTATACCCCGCGGAACTTCTCTAGGTCGGTCATTCCGTCTTCCTCTCCTCCCCCGTGCGCCGAGCGACCTCGGCTCCTAGTCCATCCGTAGTCCGCCGGTGACGTTCAGCGTGTGTCCGGTCGTGTAGCTCGCGTACTCCGATAGGAAGAACGCGACAGCTCGTCCGACCTCCGCCGGCGTGGCCAGCCTCCGTAGCGGAATCGATCCAACGATCTCCGCTTCGATCTCCTTCGCGTCCCGATCGAGGAGTTCCGCTTCCCAGTCCCACTCACGCCGAAGCATCGGGGTGTCCACCTTCCCCGGGGCGACGGCGTTGACGGTGATCCCGTGCGGCGCGAGTTCGAGGGCCAGCGACTGCGTGAACCCGCGGACGGCGAACTTCGACGCGCTGTAGTGGGTGTACATCTCCCCGCCGACGAGGCCGAGGCGGGAGGCGATGTTGACGATCCGCCCCTGCTTGCGCTCGATCATCCGCCGCGCGCAGATGCGGGAGCAGACGAACGTCCCCTTCACGTTGACGGCGAAGTGCAGATCCCACTCCTGCTCAGTCAGGTCGACCGCGAATCCGGTCGACGAGACGCCGGCGTTGTTGACGAGGAAGTCGAGTTCACCGAACTCCTCTTCCAGTCGGGCGAACGCCTCTTCCATCTCGACTTGGCTCGACACGTCCCCGCGCAGGGCGACTGCGTCGACGCCGAGCGCGGCGAGCTCGTCTCGCGTCGCTTCCGCGCTCTCGAGGTTGAGGTCGATCACGGCGATCGCGGCTCCGTGTTCAGCGAGAATTCGGGCGATCGCCTTGCCGATGCCGGTTCCCGCTCCCGTGATCGCTCCGCGCTTTCCGCCGAGATCGATCATCGCGCCTCCTTCCCGAGCACGCGGACGACGTGCTCGATCGCCATCTCGTGCATCTCGTCCATCGACACCTCCGAGTAGCAGGCCATGTGCGGCGTGAGGACGACCGAATCGATTCCAAACAGCGGGCAGTCCTGCGCCGGGGGCTCGTCGGCGAAGACGTCGAGGCCGGCTCCGGCGAGCCGTCCCGAGCGGAGCGCGGCGACGAGCGACGCCTCGTCGACCAGTCCGCCACGGGCGGTGTTGACGAGGAACGCGCCCTCCTTCATCTGTCCGAGCTCCTTCGCCCCCAGCATTCCCTCGGTCGACGCGTTCAGCGGGACGTGGAGGGAGACGAAGTCCGCGCTCGCCAGGAGCTGGTCGAGCGATGTCGGCTGGACCTTCGCTTCCTCGAAGACGCACGGTCCGACGAACGGATCGTGGGCGACGACGTTCATCCCGAGTCCGATCGCCTTGGCGGCGACGCGTCGGGCGATCGCGCCGAAGCCGATCAGGCCGATCCGCTTCCCGACGATTCGCACCGTTCGCTGCTCGCCGGCGTATCCCCAGTTTCCGTCGCGGACCCAGCGGTCGAGCGGGAGGAGCTTGCGCGCCAGGGCGAAGACGAGGGCGATCGCGTGATCGGAGACCTCCTCGGCCGACCAGCCCGGGAGATAGCAGACCTCGATCCCGGCCACCTTCGCCGCGTCGAGATCGATCCGATCGAGGCCGACGCCGTAGCGAACGATCACGCGGCACCGCTCGAGGGCGCCGATCACGCGGCCGGTGATCGGCGCGTAGTCGTACAGAATCGCGTCCGCGTCGCCGGCGAGCTCGATCACGTCGTCCTCGGTCGTGCAGTGTCCCACGTGGAGCGTGCCGCCGATTTCCTCGACGGCCCTCCGCTCGATCGGGAGGTCGTCGGTCTCGGCGTCGGTCACCACGACCTTCCAGCTGTCGCCCATCGCAGGCTCCTTTCCTCGACTACGCACCCGCGGCGTGCGGGAGGGACAGGATGTCCTTCCGGAACGCCGGGAGGCGGCGGCATCCGTCGTGCGTGACGACGACCAGATCCTCGTTTCCGAACGGACCGAGGTTCTTCGTGCTCTGCAGGCTGTCGCCGTAGGCGAACCCGGCGACGTCGTACTTCCAGATCTCGACGGCGAGGACCATCCCCTCTTCGAGGACGTTCGGTTCCCGCGCGGTCAGCATCGGCGGTTCGTGCCCGGTCAGACCCATCCCGTGACCGATCATCTCGATCTCGATCGGCGAGCCCTCTTCCTTGAAGACTTCCTCGACGACCCGAATCAGTTCCGCCGTGCTGACGCCCGGCCGGATTGCGTCGATCGCCGCCGCCTGGGATCGCTCGATGATCCGCACCGACCGCTCCGCTTCCGGGCTGAGCGGTCCGACTTGGTACGTCCGGCAGCAGCTTCCGCAGTACCCCTTCACCATCGGAAGCGGCTCGATCACCATCCGGTCCCCCTGCTCGATGGCGACGTTCTCGTAGAACGGCGGGGTGTCCGGCATCGGGTAGCGGGCCTCGGCGCAGCGCACGTTGAGCGCGTCGATCTCCTCCGCGTTGCGGAGGAGGACCTCCTGCAGGAGGATGCCGACGTCGCGCTCGGTCATCCCCATCCGGAATTCGGCGACCAACCGGTCGAGGGCGTCGACGACGGCCTGGGTCGCCGCGGCGATCGCCTCGACCTCGAGCTCGCTCTTGATCATCCGCGCCGCCCAGATCAGGTCGGTCGCTTCGACCAGCGTCGCGTTCGAGAGACCGGCCCGGAACCGGTCGATGTCGTTGATCGGACGAGGAACGATCATTCCGCCGAGATACCCCGCCTCGATTCCGATCCGTCCTTCGGCGCAACCGAGGTCGCGAACCGCGTCGACGACGTCGTCGGGAAGCGCCCGGATTCGCTCGGTGCAGTGCGGGTCCGCCTGGCCGCGGATGTCGGCGAGATGGGTTAGTCCCTCGGCGACCCCGCGGAAGAACTCGGGCACGATCAGCGTCGGGTCAGCGCCTCGCGGGATAACGACCACCGCCGGCTGGATGCTCAGGGCGTGCCAATGGATCGAGTGGAACCCCGTGTAGTAGCGAATGTTCGACTTGTCCCACAGGACGAGCGCGTCGAGCTCGTCCTTCGCCATCAGCTCGTGCGTCCGCTCGACCCGTCGCGCGTACTCGGCCCGCGGGAAATCGGCGTACGGAGGCTCCGGATACGACTTGCGCTTCGGCTCTCGGATCAACATGGAGACGTCCTTTCGTCTGTTCCGTAGGGAATCTCATCGGCCCTCAGACAGGCGGCGGCGTGTTCCTCGCCGACCGAGACGAGCTCGGGCCTTGTTCGCCGGCATTCGTCGATCGCGTACTTGCAGCGTGGGTGGAACCGGCACCCGGAGGGTGGGTTGATCGGATTCGGGACCTCTCCGGTGATGTGCTCCAGTCGCGTCACGTCCTTGACGAACGCGGGAATCGACCGGATCAAGCCGATGACGTACGGATGGCGCGGATGCTCGATGATTGCTTCGGTCGGCCCGTGCTCGACGATGCGGCTGGCGTACATCACGTAGATCCGGTCGCAGACGCAGCCGATTACGCCCATGTCGTGAGAGATCACCAGCGTCGACATGTTCGTGTCGTCCATGATCTGCCGGATCAGCTTGAGGATCTGGAGTTGCACCGAGACGTCGAGCGCCGTTGTCGGCTCGTCGGCGATCAGGAGGCGGGAGCCGCAGGAGAGGGCCATCGCGATCATCGCCCGCTGCTGCTGGCCACCGGAGAGTTCAAATGGGTATCTCGCCAGGAGCCCCTCGGGGTTGCCGAGCGCGACCGCCGTCAGGCTTTCGATGGCGATCCGTCGCGCCTCGCTCTCGGAGACGGAGCGGTGAAGACGGATGACGTCGATGAGCTGCGAACCGAGCGTGAACACCGGATTGAGGGACGACATCGGCTTCTGGAAGATCATCGCGATCTCGCGCCCGCGGACGGAGCGCATCTCGGCCTCGCTGAGCGTGCGCAGATCGCGCCCGCCGAGCCGGATCTCACCGCTCACGATGCGGCCGGGCGGCTGCACGAGGCGCATCACGGAGTTGACGGTGACGCTCTTCCCGCACCCGGTCTCCCCGACCATTCCGACGACCTCGTTGCGGCGCACGTAGAACGAAACGTCGTCGACGGCACGGACGACGCCCTCCTGGACGACGAACTCCGTCGCGAGGTGAGTCACTTCGAGCAAGTGCTCGTCGGACGACGTGCCGCGATCGTTCTCGAATCCGGCACGCTCGGTCATGAGGTCGCCTCCACGGGAACGCAGCGATGACAGAGGACGAAGTGCCCGTCCTCGACTTCGACCAGCCGCGGCGCCTCCGGCGTGCACGACTCGTCCCGTTCGGCGCAACGCGGAGCGAACGCGCACCCCTCGGGAAGGTTGACCGGGCTCGGCGGGGATCCGTGCAACACGACCTCGCAGGTTCGGATCCTGCTTCGAGGCGTGACAACCGCACTGCAGAGCGCCTTGGTGTACGGGTGTGACGGTCGGAAGAAGACCTGCTCGGTCCGTCCGATCTCGACGACCTGGCCGAGGTACATCACGGCGACGACGTCCGACAGGTAGCGGACGACGGCGGCGTCGTGGGAGATGAACAGGTAGGTGAGTCCGAGCTCGCTCCGCAGTTCGAGGAGGAGGTCGAGGACGCGGGCCTGCACCGAGACGTCGAGCGCCGACGTCGGCTCGTCGAGGACGAGGAAGCTCGGGCGCAGGATCAACGCGCGCGACAGGCACACACGCTGCTGGAGTCCGCCCGACAGCTCGCGAGGATAGCGACGAAGGTACTTCTTCGGGAACCCGACCCGGTCGATGATCTCGTCGAGACGGGCGACGCCTTCGCCGAGGCGGCTGTGGATCCGCATCGGCTCGAGGATCGCCGAACGCACATTCATCCGCGGGTCGAGCGGCTCCTGTGGATCTTGGAAGATCATCTGGGCGTCCTGGCGGAACGCCTTCATCTGGTCGCGCCGGAGCGCGGTCACGTCGTACTCCCCGATGCGAACGGTTCCTGCCGTCGGCTCGGTGAGCCGAAGGATCGTCAGTCCGCACGTGGTCTTGCCGCAGCCGCTCTCGCCCATCAGGGAGAGCGTCTTCCCCCGTTCGATTGCGAACGATACGTTGCGCACGGCCTGGACGTCGCCGACCTTCTTGCCGAGCAGGCCCTTTCGAATCGGGAAGAACTTGGAGAGTCCGGAGACGTCGAGGAACGGCTCGGTGGTCTCGGGGCGCCCAATGACTTCGCGATCGGTTGACGCGGCCTTCATGCCGTCTCTCCTTCTTCCGAGGTGCCCCGGGCGTATGCGACGAGCCCGTCGAGTGCGGTGTCGAGCATCCGCGGGATGAAATCCCCCGACAGTGCGGCGCAGTGCGGGGTCATCACGACGTTGTCCAGTTCGTGGAACGGCCTCTGGTACGGGCGATCCTCGAAGTACCAGATCTCCTCGTTGAGCGACGGGTAGTTCCACCAGACGTCGAGGCCGGCGGTGAACCGAGGATGGGCGCGCAGATGTTCGTAGAGGTCGTCCTGCGCGACGAGCTCGCCGCGTCCGACGTTGATCAGGGCCGCGTCATCCTTCATCAGTCGAAGCTCTTTCGCCGTGATCACGCCGCGCGTCGCGTCGGTGAGCGGAAGGACCAGAACGACGAAGTCGGACTCCGTGAGGACGAACGGAAGATCGTCGAGCGTGCCGAGAAAATCGACCGGGATCGACGATTTCTTGCGGCGGTTGATCGCGAGGACGCGCAGGTCGAACGCGGACGCCCGCTTCGCGAACTCGGTGCCAATGCTCCCCAGGCCGACGACGCCGACGGTGCTCTCGGCGAGGCACGCGGTCGGGACGCGTTGATCGAAGACCCCGGCGCGCATCTGACCGTCCCGCTCGGGCAGCCGCTTGGCGGCGGCGAGCATCAGGGCGAACGCGTGCTCGGCGACGGCGACCGAGTTCGCGCCGATCGCGCCGCGGGCGTCGACCTGGTCCGGAATCGTTGCCGTCCGCCGAATCGAGTCGGTCCCCGCGCAGAGAAGCTGCACGCGCTCCAACGACGTCATCCGGGTGAACAGCGCGTCGGGGAACGGCTTGTACCCTCCGTAGCGGAGGACGACGTGGATCGACGCCGCTTCCTCCTCGAGCCGGCCGGCGGGAAGCTCGTCGAGAAACAGGACTTCGGCGAGTCCGGCGAGCCGCTCGCGGGCGAGCGTCTTCTGGGCGTCGTCGAGCTCGGTAGCGATCAGAACCTTCTTCAGCATCATCGGATCGAGCCCCTCCGGGCTACTTCACCTCCCGTGCCAGGTAGTCGCGCAGGTAGTCTCCGAGGAGCATGAACCCCATCGATAAGACGACGATCGCCAGCCCCGGGAACGTGCTCATCCACCATTGGGCCGGCAGGTATCCCCTGCCGAGGGCAATCATCGCCCCCCACGACGGCGCCGGGGGCTGCGCCCCGAGTCCGAGGAAGCTCAAGCCGGCCGAGGTGAGGACGACGAGCCCGGCCTGGGTCGTCGTCTGAACCATGATCGGGCCGGCGCAGTTCGGCAGAAGATGGCGGAACAGGATCCGCCACGGGGAGGCGCCCATCGCGCGCAGCGCGAGGGTCATCCTCGTCTCCTTCAGTCGGAGCATCTCGCCGCGGACGATCCGGGCGTGCCACGTCCACCAGCTCAGGCCGAGGCCGAGCATCACGTTGTACATCGACTGGCCGAGCGAGGCGACGGCGACGACGGCGAACAAGAGCGGCGGGATTGCCAAGAAGATGTCGACGAGCCGCATCACGATCGAGTCGGTCGCTCCGCCGAAGTATCCGGCGAGAGCGCCAACGACCGTGCCGAAGATCGTCGCCGTCGCCACGACGACCGCGGTGATCGCGAGCGAGATCCGCGAGCCGTGGACGACGCGCGAGAACAGGTCTCGTCCTACGTTGTCCGTTCCGAACAGGTGCTGTGGGGACGGAGGTTGGAGACGCTCCATCATGTTGACGCGGAATGGGTCGTACGGTGCGATCAGCGGTGCGAAGATCGCCATCACGACGATCGTCAGGAGCAGAATCGTAGCGATGACCGCCGTCGGTGACTTGAGAAGCGCGTACACCGCGTAGCGGAGGTTCGACGGGCCGGTCTCCTTCGTGTCCTTGTCCGGGGGCGTCTTTCCTGGGCCGGCTGGCTCTCGGCCGAGGACGTGACGAAGACCTTCGGTCGTCGCGTCGTCGGGCGATTGCCGCCTGTTGGCGTCGGTCATCGGACGTCCCTTCGTCTTCCGGCGTTGTCAGTCATAGCGAACCCTCGGGTCGAGCCAGGCGTAGGCAATGTCGACCAGAACGTTGATGACGGCGTAGATGAGCGAGAACAGGATCGCACACGCGATCGCCGGCTGAAAGTCACGGTGGACGATTGCCGTCATCGCGTAGAACCCGATTCCGGGGTAGGTGAACACGGTTTCGATCAGGAAGGTGTGAGCGAACAGGGCGCCGGTGAGGAGCCCCATGATCGACAGGATTGGCGGGAGCGCGTTCTTCATCCCGTAGCGCATGATCAGTCGGAAGCGTCGAAACCCGTACGCGCGGTGCGTCGACATGTAGTCCTGCGACAGAACGTCGAGGAACGCTGTTCGCGTCATTCGCGTGATCGCCGACAGGCGCGTCACGGTCAGACTCAGGACAGGGAGGATCATGTGCAGGATCGCACTCCCGAGGGCGCGCCAATTCCCGGCGATCAGGCTGTCGAGAACGTACATCCCCGTGATCCGATCCGGCGCACCGATCAGCGGGTCGATTCGTCCGCTTCCCGGGAGGACCCGCCACGTCGCGAAGAAGAGGAGGAAGAGCATGATTGCGAACCAGAACTCGGGCATCGAGTTGCCGAGAACGGCGATGCCACGCGCAATCACGTCGGGCCAACGGTTCTTGTACAGGGCGCTCAGGATTCCGAGCGTTACCCCGGCGACGATGATGCAGACGATTGACACCCCAACGAGCTCGAGGGAGGCGGGCAAGTACAACGCCAGCTCCTCGATGACCGGGTGTCCTTCGGCCATCGACTCGCCGAGATCCCCGCGGACGATCCGGCCGAGGTAGTCGAGGTACCGATACCAGAGTGGCTTGTCGAGGTTGTACTCCTCGGTGAGTGCCTGGACTTCCTCTGCTGTTCCGCGGAGACCGAGGCGGACGTAGATCGCGCGGCTGGGCGTCAGGTTGGTCAACACGAAGACAATCGTGATCACGCCGAGCACGAGGAGCGGGATGACGGCGATGCGACGAATGATGTAGTTTCTCATCGACTCGGAGTCTCCCTGATCCGCGAATGCCGTTCACGTCCACGAAACAACACTCGCCGCAAGATCGCGCGGCAGACCGCGCCAACCGCCTCTTCGCGGCCGCGCGGTTCTGCCGCACGTTTCCTTCCGCCCAGTCGGCGGTCCTTCCGTCGTCCGCCTAGCCCTCCTGAAGCTGGTAGAAGAGGACCAGGGCCCGGTTGATCGGAATCCCGTGGTACCCCTCGATGTCGCTACGCATGATGACAACGTAGGGGACCGTGAACAGCCAGACGACCGGGCAGTCTTCGATGAGGACCTCGGAGACCTTCACCGCGAGCTCCTCGCGCTTTGCGTTGTTCGGCTCCACGGCCATCGCGTCGATCCAGCCCGTGACCAGGTCGTTGAAGTATCCGTTGTTCCATCCCCAGTTCGGGTCCTCAGCTGAGAGGTTTCCGTAGTTGAGATGGAGCACGTCGTACGGCTCCGCGCCCTGTGCCGCGCCGTACTGCGTCGACATGACGTTCGACACGTTGGCGTCACGGCTCTCGGCGGAGAAGTCGGGCCAGTTCTTCTGCTGTAGGTTGACCTTGATCCCGAGGTCGGCCAGGTTCTGCTGCACGATCAGGCCGAGACATTCGTGGAAGTCCGTCGCTGCGATGATCGAGAAGTCGAGTTCAAGGTCGCCCGGATCATAGCCGGCGAGCGCGAGATAGTAGCGCGCCTTCTCCAGGTCCTGGTGCTGAATGCAGTCGTAGTCTGTGGAGCCGCCGGGGAGCCAGCTCGCCAGCGGGCCGCACGGAGCGACCGAGTACCGCATGCACTGGCGGACGGAATCGTAGTCGACGGCGTAGGAGATCGCCTTGCGGAGAAGCTTGTTCGACAGGACGTCCCGGTGAGACTGCAGGTAGATCGCCTGGATCGAGGATGACTCCGTGACGTGGACGGTCAGGTTCGGGTCGGCCTCCACCGCGGCGTACATGTCGCTCGGAATGCTGGTGCTCGAGTCGACTTCGCCCGCCTGAAGGGCAGCGGCGCGTGCGGCCGGCTCGGTCATGATGCGCAGGACGACCTTGTCGTAGTTGCTGTCGGTCCATCCGCCCCAGTAGTCGGCGAACGCCTCGAGAACGACGTACTGGCCCTTGACCCATTCCGTCATCATGTAGGGACCGGTGCCGACGACGTTCTCGGCGAAGTACTCCTCGGCCCACGGATCGTCGGCCGTCTTGTTCGCTTCGGCCGCGGTGGGGGAACAGATCTTGAGTCCGTCGAGCGAGGCGAAAATGCCGTCCCAGAACGCGAACAGATCATCCGACGAGAACTTCACCGTGTAGTCGTCGATGATCTCAAGGCCGGTGACAGCGGTGAACGACTGCGCAGGACCGGCGCCGATCGCCTTCATGCGGTTCCACGAATACTCGACGGCGGCGGCGTTGAAGTCGGTCCCGTCGTGGAACTTGACCCCACGGCGGAGGTAGAACGTGCAGGACTTCCCGTCGGCGGCGATTTCCCGGCTCTCGGCAAGCGCACCGGTGGCGCTCATCGCCGGAAGATCCCAGATCAGCAATCCCTCGTAGGTGTTCCCGGTAATGATCGTGTTCTCGACGAGTTGGGCCTTGCCCGGATCGATGGTGATGACACGGTACTCGACTGCGTGCGTGTGAACCTTCTCAGCCACGACGAGCGGCGCCACCGACATCACGAGAATCGCGACGGTCAGCAGACACCATAGGGGCTTTCTATGCATGGTTGGATACCCTCCCGTACCTCCGGTCTGTTGCGTGCTTCTCTCCTCCCTTTGCGCCTGCTGTGCGGTGCCGATCACCTCCGTTGCAGATTCGCTTCAAGAGCGTTCAGAAATATAGCGCAGGATTACAGTGTCGTCAACTTCGTGCGCGACGCACGGCAGGGGCGTATACTTCGGATGTTCGTAATCTGACTGACAGACAGCGTCTTCTGCCCATGTTGGGCGCCACTGAAACGAACCGCTTCCGTGGCAGACCCTCCGGCGGCGGTGCGCGGGGAGGAAGAGAGATGGAATTCGACCACGTTGCGATCCACGTGCGCGATCTGGAGAAGAGCATCGCGTTTTACCGCGACATCCTCGGGCTCACGTTGATCGATGCGGAGCCGGGGGAGGAGGTCTGTACCGGAACGTCGATCGCCCCGTGGCGGAACGGAGGGAAGATCTCGTTCTGCTACCTGAAGGGGGAGGGCGATCGCTGCACGATCGAGCTGATCTACGAGCACGATCGCACCGAGGACTACGACGTCCGCGACCTGAAGGTGCCTCACATCTGCTTCCGGGTGAAGAACCTCGACGAGAAGGCGGAACAGCTCAAGCGCCACGGGGTCAAGTTCCTCGTCGAGAACGCACGCCCGAAGTACAGCGACACGATCCGGCGGATCGACTACATCGAGGATCCGGAGGGATACCGCATCGAGTTGATGGAGTTCGTCGACCGATCTCCGTCGGAGTGATTGCAGTTCGCCGCCGAGGCTAGTCGTCTTCGGCCCAGCAGGCACGCGGCCAGTTCTCGCCGAACAACACCCCCGACGTTCGATTGCTGCGCGGACGTGCGGGATACCGGGCGCAGGCGTCGAGATCGAGTTCGATCCCGAGGCCCGGTCCCTGGGGGACAGGCATTCGCCCGTCCACGAGCCGAGGTAGGCCCGAGAATAGCTCGTGACGCATACGCGGGTGGTCGTAGTCGTCGAACGTCTCCTGGATCAGCGCGTTGTCGATCACCGCGTCGAGGTGAAGCGACGCGGCGGTGACGATCGGACTGGTCCCGGTGTGGGGGGCGATCGACGCGCCGTGCGAGCGCGCGATCGACGCCGTCTTGAGGCCCTCGAGGAGCCCCCCCGCGTGTCCGAGATCGGGCTGAAGAACGTCGGTTCGGCCGCCGCGCAGGAACTGCGCACAGGCGGCGCTGGTGTAGAACCGTTCTCCAAGGGCGATCCGGACCTTCGAGTCGCCGTAGACCTCGGGAAGGCGGTCGAACGTCTCGGGCGGCACCGGCTCCTCGATCCAGAACGGCTCGAGCGGCTCGACCGCGCGGACGTAGTCGCGCGCCGCGTTCGGGGCGAGACGTCCGTGCAGGTCGAGGAGGATGTCGACGTCGTCGCCGACCGCATCGCGGATCGCTGCGACGATCGCGACTGCGTTTCGGAATCCGGCTGCCGTGAACTCGCCCCACGTGTGTCCGAGCGGATCGAGCTTCAGCGCCGTGTAGCCGTCCGCGACGACGGCGCGCGCCTCGTCGGCGAACTGCGCCGGTCGATCGGTCGATCGGTACCATCCGTTGGCGTAGGCGCGGATTGACGACCGGTGTTGCTCGCCGAGGAGGCGGTGGACGGGCTCGCCGGCGAGTTTCCCGGCGGCGTCCCACATTGCGATCTCGACGCCGCCGATCGCGCTCATCAGGACCGGTCCCCCGCGCCAGAAGGTCGCGTCGAGGACCGACCGAACGAACCCTGCGGCGTCGAAGACACTCCGATCGACGACGTGCGCCTCGCCGATCCCGTCGAGGACGGCAGCGACCGCGCGCGACTGCCCCTCGAGCGTCGCGTCTCCGATCCCGACGACGCCCTCGTCGGTGGTGAGGGCGACGATCAGCCAGTCGGAGATTCCGCCGCGGACGAAGAACGATTCGACCTTTCGGATCTGCCCTCCGTCCGGCGGATTCACGATCAGCCCTTCGCCGGGAACTGCATGGTGGCGAACGGGAAGACGGCGACGGACGGGGCGTCGTACCGGGCGGCGAGGAGTGCGACGACCTCGTCCCACGTCCGCGCGAGCTGCGTCTGAGGCGGGTAGATCTCGTAGAGATCGGGCTCGCTCAGGTTCGGCGAGTAGACGATCGTTCGGTAGGCCTCGAACAGCTCGCGGTGCGACGGGAATTCGTGCGCCGGCGTGTACAGCGACATCCCCCGGTCGTAGAGGTAGTGCAGGCCGCGGCCTTCGGTCGACGCGGTCATGATGACGGCGGTCCCGCCGTCGCTCAGGACGCTCCCCGCCCCCTCGTTTCCGAAGACGTTGAACGCGTTCGGCGATTGGATCAACTCGGTGTCCTTCGGGTAGGCGTTGAGGATCGCCACGTCGAACCGCCGATCGGGCATCGGGGTTGCGTACGTCTGCCGGGCGAGTGCGACCGCCGCGCGGTGGGCGTCGACGACGTCGCCGACGAAGACCCCGGCCGTCTCCCGCTTCGAGTTAACGACCCCGTTGACGATCGCGGTCAGCCCGATCCGCCGGGCGAACGCCTCCATGTCGAGGCGGGTTGCGTTCCCCTCGACGACGCCGATCCCGCCTGTCGTGTCTCCCTCACCGCGGGAGACGGCGTAGTGGTTGTCGCGGATCGTGTCGATCCCGGCGACGCCGGGAAGGACGATCTTCGCGCCGCCGCTGAACCCGGAGTGCCCATGCGGGAAGACCGTTCCCACGCCGATCTTGACGTCGGCCTCGTAGAAGATCCGGTTGACTTTCGCCGTTCCGGTCATCGTTTCGCCGGCGTCGACCAGGTTGTCGAACGGGTAGTGGTTCATCGTCAGGACGGCGTCGACGACGTCCTCGCCGTACTTCGTGACGAACTCCGGCCGCGTCATCGGCCGGTGGGCGCCGAGGGCGGCGATGAGGGTGACGTTCTCGTCGCGGATCCCGCCGCGTCGCAGGCGTTCGAGCAGGGGACGTAGGAGGTGCTCGGCCTTCGTCGGCCGCGTGATGTCATCGGCCGTGATCGCCACCGTCGTCTGCCCGGCGACGAGTTCCTCGATCGGCTTCGAGCCGATCGGGCGATCGAATGCGGCCTCGATCCCGGCGGAATCGAGACTCGGGGCGTCGTTCATCCGGACGACCTCGACCTCCCACGGATCGGGGAAGCGAAGGTCGACGGTTTCGTCGCCGTGCCAGGCCTTCCAGAGCATGTTCACGTTCATCGCGTTCTCCTTCTCGCTCCGGTTCTTCGTTCCGAGCGTCGATTCGCGGACTGCGCCGCGGTTCGCCGAGCCGGCTTCGCTCACCTATGCGAGGACCGCGCCGCGGTTCGCCAAGTCTGCCTTGCTCGTCCATTCGAGGACCGCGCCGCGGCCTGCCAACTCGCCGTTGAGCATCTATTCGAAGACCGCGCCGCGGCCTGCCAACTCGCCGTTGAGCACCTATTCGAGGACCGCGCCGCGGCTTGCCGACCCGACGGAGCGCGAGTAGCGGGCGAAATAGCCGGTCCCCTCGATCGTCTTCGGTTCCCATCCCTCTCGGCGTCGCTCAAGCTCATCCGGACCGACGTTGAGGTCGAGTCGGCGCTCGGGGATGTCGATCTCGATCACGTCGCCGTCCCGCACGAACGCGATCGGGCCGCCCTTCTGCGCTTCGGGGGAGACGTGGCCGATCGCCGGTCCGCGAGTGTATCCGGAGAACCGCCCGTCGGTGACGAGGGCGACGCTCTCGTCGAGACCGCGAGCACAGAGGGCGGCGGTCGCGTCGAGCATCTCGCGCATTCCGCGCCCTCCGGCCGGCCCCTCGTACTGGATCACGAGGACGTCGCCGGGCCGGATCCGCTCCGCCTCGATCTCGTGCAGGGCGTTCTCCATCCCGTCGAAGACGCGGGCCGGTCCGGTGTGGCGATGCATCGCCTCCGAGACGGCCGACTGCTTGATGACTGCGCCGTCGGGGGCGAGCGAGCCGCGCAGGACGGCGTGGCTCCCCTCGGTGTGGACCGGATCGTCGATCGGACGGATCACGTCCGCGTCGTAGACGTCGGCGCGCGCCAGTCGATCGCAGACCGTGCCCCCGTCGACGGTGATCAGGTCGGTGTGCAGCACCTGCTCGAGGCGCTTCATCACCCCGGGGATTCCGCCCGCGTCGCGGAGGTCCTCCATCGTGTACGGACCGGACGGGAGGACGGGGCAAAGGTGGGGTGTCTCCCTCGAGATCCGGTCGAACGCGTCGAGCGGGAGCTCGCGTCCGAGCTCGTGGCAGAGGGCGGGCAGGTGCAGGAGCGTGTTCGTCGATCCGCCGATCGCCTCGTTGACGCGCAGTGCGTTCTCGATCGCGCGGTCGGACAGGATCTCGGACGGACGCAGGTTCTTCTCCAGCAATCCCATGATCGCCTTGCCCGACTCGCGCGCGATTCGGAGCTTCTCCGCGTCGGTCGCGTGGACGCACGCGCAGTAGGGAAGGGACATCCCGAGCGCCTCGATCAGACAGGCCATCGTGTTCGCGGTCCCCATCCCGAAGCACCCGCCAACCCCGAGGTGGAAGCCGTCCTTGAGCGCGTTTCGCTCCTCTTCGGGAAGGGGAGCGCCGTCGCGCAGGCCGGTGATCAGCGCCTCCTGGTCGGCGGCCGTGCACCGCCGGCCGCGGTAGTGGCCGAGGTACATTGGTCCCCCGGTGACGAAGATCGTCGGGATGTCGATTCGCGCTGCGGCCATCAGCTGGGCCGGTTCGATCTTGTCGCAGGTCGAGATGAGGACCATCGCGTCGAACTGCGGCGCGACGACGGCCGTCTCGATCGCGTCGGCGATGACCTCGCGGCTCGGGAGAACGTAGTGGTGTGCGGGCGCGATCCCGTCGCAGAGGGCGATTGTATTCAGCTCGAACGGGCTTCCGCCGGCGATGCGGACGCCGATCTTGACCGCTTCGGCGATCCCGCGGAGGTGGGCGTGCCCCGGATGGAGTTCGCTCCACGAGTTGACGACGGCGACGAACGGTCGGTCGAACTCCTCGTTGCAGACGCCGCACGCGCGGATCAGCGTCTCGGTCATCACGCGATCGCGCAGGCTGTCCGATCGCAGTCTTCGTTCTCCTCGCCGTGGTCCGTTCACGTCTCCTCCTCTTCCGGTCCGTCGTCCTTCGGCGGTGCTCGTTCGACGGACGCCGAGATGGTACCGACAGCGAGGCTGAAAAGGAAGGCGCCCCAAGCGTGCACCCTGGAACGGTGCTGGGATGGACAAGAGAAGACGATTACAGGCTACGCTACGCTAGAGGTCGACGGACGCGGAGCGCAATTTGTTGAAACGGCGTTCACTCTCACTATAATCGCCGAACGTGCGAAACGTGCCGATAGGAGGCAGAGATCGATGGGTGGACACAACAACTGGTTGACCAAGGAAGCGCAGGGGCCATGCCCGCGGTTCGACGATCCGCGGGACTGCTTCCTGCGGGGGGTGCACATCCTCACCGTCAAGGCGGGGGAGACGGCGAACGGGATGTCGGTGGCGTCGGTCACGCAGGCGTCGCACGAGCCTCCGCTGATCTCGGTAGCGGTCGCGGTGCCGCAGACGACGCACGAGCTTCTCTACCGGGCGACGAACTTCGCGATCTGCTCGTTGCGCGTCGACCAGCGCGACGTGGCGAGCCACTTCGGCGAGCAGCACGGCCGCGATGTCGACAAGCTGGCGACGATCGCCCATCATCCGGGGAAGAGCGGCGTCCCGATCCTCGACGATTGCCTCGTCTTCTACGAGTGCAAGAAGTACGCGACGCTCCCCGCCGGAGACCACACGATCTTCCTCGGCGAGATCATCAGCAAGGGGATCGTTACGCCCGGCAAGCAGCTGCCCTACAGCCGGTTTGACTACGAGAGCCAGAGCGTGATCAAGTACGTCGAGAAGGAGAGCTAGGCCGCCTCTCGGAAGGAGACGCGACGTGACAGCGAAGGATCGAGCGTCGAGCAGGGCGGCGATCCTGCTCCACCCCGACGACAACGTCATCACCCTCCTCGTCGACGCGGACGCGGAAGAGACGGCGAGCGCCGGATCAGAAGATCAGTGCGTCGACGTGCGCCTCACCGAGCCGATTCGGTTCGGGCACAAGATCGCGATCAAGCCGATCGCCGAAGGCGAAGAGGTCATCAAGTACGGGATGCCGATCGGCACGGCGCTCGCCGCGATCGAACCCGGCGCGTGGGTCCACGTCCACAACTGCCGGAGCGTGCGCTACGGATTCCGACAGGAGAAGTACGGGATCCGCGCGTAGAGGAGGCGGGATGCGAGAACTCCCCGAGATTCTGGGCTTTCGGCGATCGGACGGCCGCATCGGGATCCGGAACCACGTCGCCATCGTCTACACGACGAACTGCGCCGAAGTCGTCGCTCGGTCGCTGTACGACCGGTTCCCGGTCGGTACGCAAGTGTTCGGGTATCCCGAAGGATGCTCGTTCCGCGACGCCCCGGTCGCCAAGGTGGCGGCGATGGCCCACCATTCGAGCTACGCCGCCGCGCTCGTCGTCGGACTTGGATGCGAGGGCACCGACGCGGTCGAGCTGGCCGAGCGGATCGCCGCGTCGGGGCAGACGGTCGAGGCGATCCGGATCCAGTCCGAGGGCGGCGATCTGAAGGCGATCGAGAAGGGATCGCGGATCCTGGCCGGCTTCCTTCAGCACGCATCGGTCGCCGCGCGGGCACCGATGCCGGTCTCCGAACTCGTCGTCGGAGCGGAGTGCGGCGGATCGGACGCGACCTCGGGCCTCATCTCCAACCCGCTCGTCGGCAAGGTCGCCGATCGGCTGATCGACGCGGGGGGGACGTACATGCACGCCGAGCCGCACGAGCTGATGGGGTGCGGCGAGGTTCTCGCGGCGCGGGCGACCGACGAAGACGTCGCGTGCGACGTGCGCGAGGCGATCGAAGCGGCCGAGCGCGAGAGCTTCGAGGCGGGCCTGTTCCACATCGGATACGGGAACATCGAAGGCGGGCTGACGACGATCGAGGAGAAGTCGTACGGGTGCCTCGCGAAGTCCGGATCCCGGCCGCTGCGCGGCGTCCTGCGCGACTACGGGCGCCCGGCGGCAGGCGGCTACTACCTTCAGATCGCGCCGGACGGCTCCCAGACCTACTTCGGTGACTCGGAGGACGTCTCCCAGTTCGGCGCCTGCGGTGCCCACCTCGTCTTCTTCACCACCGGGTGCGGAGCGACGACAGGCGGCCTCCTTCCGGTGATCAAGGTGATGGCGAATCCGCACCGGATGCAGCTGATCCGAGACAACGTCGACTTCGATGCGACGCCGGTCACGCGCGGGGAGCGAACCCTCGACGAGATGGCCGACGATCTCTACGCGGAGATGATCGCCGTCGCCGCCGGAAAGCTGACCAAGACCGAGATCCACCGCCACTTCGAAGCGTAGCAGCAGAACGTCCGAGTCCTGAGATCCAACGTCACTACGCGCGTAGCGGCTCGACCGCTGCGTCTTAGATCCAACGTCACTACGCGCGGCCTAGCGGCGCGACCGCGCCGATCAACGCGTGTCGAGGAAGTCGGCGACGCTTTCCAGCACGACGGAGAGCATCCGCTCGCGCGCCCGCCCGGAGTAGGCGGCCATGTGCGGGGTCATCATCACGTTGTCGAGCAGGTGAAACGGGTAGTCGAACGGGTGGCCCCAGTGGGACTCGATCAGCTCGCTCGTGAACGCCGGATACTTCCACCAGACGTCGAGGCCGGCCGTGAACCGCGGATGGGCGACGAGGTGCTCGTAGAGCGCTCGCTGATCGACGAGGCCGCCGCGGCCGACGTTCACCAACGACGCGTCCTCCTTCATCGCCGCAAGTTCGACGGTGCCGATGATCCCCGTTGTCTCCGCGGTCAGCGGGAGGGAGAGGACGACGACGTCGCAGACGGGCAGGATTGCGCCGAGCGCTTCCGGACCACGCAGGGACGCGACCGGGAGGTCCGTCTTGGCGAACGGGTCGATCGCGTGAACCTCCATCCCGAACGCCAGCGCGCGGGATGCGATCTCGTGTCCGATGCTCCCCAGCCCGAGGATCGCCATCGTCGACTCGGCGAGCGATCGGGTAACGCCGCGCTGATCGAACAGCCCGTTTCGCAAGGTCCGATCCTGGCGTGCGAGGTCCTTCGACAGCGCGAGGACGTGGGCCATCGCCTGTTCGGCGACCGAGGCCGAGTTCGCGCCGCGTGCGCCGCGGATGGCGACACCGGACGGGATCGCCGGGTCGTTCTCGAGGAACTGCGTACCCGCCGCCATCACCTGGATCAGCTCGAGCTGAGTCATCCGGGCGAGGTGCGCGTCGTCGAACGGCTTGTAGAACCCATACTTGACGAGGACGACGGTCTCCGGGACGAGCGCTTCGAACTCGGATGGAGAGAGTCGGTCGAAGAAGCAGACCTCGGCGAGGGGAGAGAGCCTCTCCGCCGCCGCCGCCTTCTGCTCCTCCTCGAGGTCGAGGGCCATCAGAACGATCGGTTTCGACATCGCGCCTCCTTCTCGCTTGGCCGATTCAGTGCCACTGCACGCAAGTATACACGCAAGGCGGTTCGAACGCGCGTGGTCTGAAGATGCGTGTGCAACGGAATTCTCCCGCGCTTCTGGTCGCGGTCGCTCGCGAGATCCGTCGACTTGGGCAGTCAGGTGCCGGCTCCGACTGCTTGAACCGCGATCTGAAGCGTCTTATACTCGATTCGCGGCTCACGCCCCCGGCCCGCAGACGGGAAGCGTTCGATGATCCGATTTGCGCGTTTTTCGTGTTAGGAACAACGTTCGAGTGTATCGAATGAGGTGAAGCGATGGACGAAGCCAGGCGAGGCGCCGAGCGAGCGGTCGATTCAGTGACAGTAAACACGACGACGTGCGTCGGGGGTTCGCCGCTGGCGCGGGACGTCGTCGATCGCGTCCGCGGGGCGCCGATCTACGTCGGCGACTGGCCGAACGACGGGGCGGCCATCTGCCGAGTCGTCTGGCCCGAGGTCGATCACGCCGAGCTGCAGAGCGTCGACACGGCGGCCGCGGCCGCGATTCCGGGCGTTCTCGCCGTTCTCACATCCGATGATGTCCCCGGGCGGAACGCCTACGGACCGGTCGTCGCCGACCAGCCGGTTCTCGCTGCGGATCGGATCCGCTATCGAGGTGACCCAGTCGCGCTGGTCGTCGCCGAAACGGAAGCGGCGGCGGCCGCGGCGGCCGACCAGGTTCGGATCGCCCTCCGCCCGCTCCCCCCGGTCTTCTCCGCCGCCGATGCGCTTGGCGAGGCGGCACCGAAGCTGTTCGCGACGGGAAACCTGGCGGTCGACTACACGCTCGAGTCGGGGGACCTCGAGGAAGGGAAGAAGGCGGCGACGCACGTCGTCGAGGGACACTTCCGAACCCCGGCGATCGAGCATGCGTACCTCGAGCCGGAAGCGGGAATCGCCGAGTGGCACGACGACGAGTTGGTCATCTACTCCGCCTGCCAGAACCTGGAGCGGATCCGGTCCCAGCTGGCGGCGATCATCGACCTGCCGGAGGAGCGGATCCGCCTCGTCTCCCCCCCGACCGGAGGTGGGTTCGGCGGGAAGCTGGGGATCTCGATTCACGCCCTCCTCGCCGTTGCCGCGTGGGCTACCAAGCGCCGCGTGCGTCTCACACTGACCCGGGAGGAGTCGCTCCAGTTCACGGCGAAGCGACACCCGATGTCGCTTCACTACCGGCTGGGGTTCGACGACGAGGGGCGGTTCGTCTTCCTCGAGGCCGACATCCTCGCCGATTGCGGCGCCTACCAGACACTCAGCCCTCACCTCGTCACGCATTCGGTCCACTTCTCGACCGGCCCGTACCGGATTCCGCACGTGCGGGTGACCGGGCAGGGCGCATTCACGACCGCGCCGCCGTCCGGCGCGATGCGCGGGTTTGGCGTTCCTCAACCGACGTTCGCCGTCGAATGCCTCCTCGACGAGGCGGCGGAACGGCTCGGCCTCTCGCCGATCGAGATCCGGCGGCTGAACGGGCTTCGGCCGGGCGACCGGGCGCCGACCGGCGAACTCGTCGGCGACGAGTGTCACTTCCTGGAGACTCTGGCTTCGCTGGAGGCCGAGTACCGCCGGGCCGTCGATGAGGTCCGAGATCGGCCCGGGTGGGGGGTTGGCTTCGCGTCGGGGTGGAAGAACTACGGGGAAGGACTCGGGCACGACGACTCCGCCGAGGCGGAGGTCGAGATCCTGTCCGAGGGGCGCGTCGTCGTTCGCGCGGGCTCGGTCGACATCGGCCAGGGCGCGCCGACCGTCCTCGCCCAAGTGGCGGCGGAGCGTCTCGGCATCGGCTACGAGGATGTCGACGTCGTCTGCGGTGACACCGGGTTCGGGCTTCGCGCCGGATCGACCGCGGGGTCGCGCCAAACGGCGTTCTCGGGGAACGCCGTCCTCCGAGCGATCGACGCCCTCGTCGAGGTCGCCGGCGGCTCCGGCGAGGCCGCGCGTCTCGATCGCGGCCGAGTGACAGTCGGCGATGGCACCGAGATCGATCTGTTCGAGCTGGCGCGCACGATGGCTGATCGTGGCGAGCGCCTGCGCGGGCGGAGCAGCTTCCACTCCCCGCCGACGACGCCGGCCGGCCGCGACGGCGGGCCGCGGATCTTCTTCGGCTACGCCTACTTCTCGAACGTCGCCGTCGTCGCCTGCGACGAGGTGACCGGCGAAGTGCGGGTCGAGGCTCTTCACTCGTGCTACGACGTCGGGCGCGCCGTCCATCGATGCAAGCTCGAAGGGCAGCTCGAGGGTGGAGCGATGATGGGGATCGGGTACGCGTTGACCGAGGCGTTCCACGCCGACGCCTGCGTCCGCTCGATCGGCCTGCACGACTGCGGCGTCCCTCACGTCGCGTCCCTTCCGACGGTCGTGACCTGGGATCTGATCGAGAAGGGCGACGCCCACGGCCCGTTCGGATCGAAGGGGCTCGGCGAGGCGCCGGCCGTTCCGGTGGCGCCGGCGATCTCCAACGCCCTCCACGATGCGTTGGGGATCCGGATGTGGGATCTTCCGGCGACGCCGCCGAAGGTGAAATCGGCCCTGCAGGCCGCCTGCCGCTGCGGCTAGATCGAGTCCGCGTCAGCCGGACAGCTCTGCGACGCGGCGGTATCGCCACCCGAACTGACGACGCAGGTCGACGAGTAGCTCGACGAACTTGAGCGAAGCGACGATCGGGTCGATCACCGGAACGCCGACCGCCTCCTGCACCGTCTCGTAGAGGCCGAAGTAGTTCGTGCAGCCGAGGAGAAGGACGTCCGCTCCGTCGTTTCGCACGGCGTTGCGTCCCTCCTCGATCAGCCGGTCGGTCGTGCGCTTCGGGTCCGTCTGGAGTTCGGGAATCGACACGTCGATCGTGCGGAACGAGGCGAGGCGAGGACCGAAGCCGTAGTGCGAAACGGATTCCTCGATCGGCGGGATGTACTCGGTTCCGCCGACGAGGATCGAGAATCGCCGGCCGAGGGTCGTCGCCAGGTGGAGCGACGCTTCGCACGGGGCGACGACGACGATCCGTTCGGCGATCTCACGCGCCTCGACGAGGGCCGGATCGTTGAAGCAGCCGATCACGAATCCGTCGTAGCCATCTGCCTCGGCCTTCGCGACGAGCTCGAGGGTCCCGGCGAGGGTCAGGCTTTCGTAGCGGTGAAGCTTCAGCTGGTGGCGGAGGTCGCCCTCGCTCCCGTCTTCGCTCATCGGGAACGACCAGACGTCGACCGCGCTGTCGTCCGCCTTGGCGGCGTCGACGATTCGCTGGTAGTCCGCGTCGTACAGGTGTCCGCGGAAGATGTTCAGGAACGCGATTCGTCGGGTCATCGGGGTCTCCTCCCTTCGGGCGGTCACGCCGCCGGGACCGCCGGGTCGTCGGCGAGTGCGTCGAGGCCGACGGCGGTCAGCTTCTCGCGGGTCACCTGCCCCGCGGCGTTCCAGCCGGCCATCGCGTAGTAGGTCGCGCGCGCCGCATCGAAGATCTCGCGGTCGACGGCGACCCCGTCGGTCGGTCCGCCGACGAGCGGCTCGAAGACCTTGACGGGAAGCGTGTCCGCCTCTCCGGCGACGCCTTCGCGCTGATTGAACAGACGCATCATCGTGAGGCGGCGATCGCCGATCGCGAGGAGTTCGTCGACGTTGACGTCCCACCCGGTCGCCGCTGCAACCGCCTCGGCGAGCTGGCCGGAGCTGTAGAGCTGGAACGACGGCCCGAACACGAATTGGCACGCGCAGACGCTGTCCAGTGCGCTGAACAGCCGCTGCGTCGCGAGTGCGAACTGGACCTTTGCCTCGTCGAGGGCGTCGGACGGGCGCGCTCCGTGGAGGCCGAGCTCGGCGAGTCGCTCCGCGTACCCGCCCTCGAACGCCGGATCGTGCTCGTGCGATTGGTGGTCGGCGCCGAACGGGTTGACGGCGTAGATCAGGGCGAGGCTTCGCTTCGCCTCCGGCATGTGCGCCGGGAACTCGTGTCCCTTGCACGCGACGACGAGGTCTCGGCCGACGCCGAGCGTCTCGGCCGCGCACGCGCTCCCCTCGGCGAGAAGGTCGCCGAACCCGTCGCGCGTCGCGATCGCCTCGACGGCGGCGACCATCGCCTCGGCGTTGCCGAAGCGCAGGTCGAGGCCGTTCGTCTGGTCGGTTGTCAAGAGTCCCCGCTCGACGCAGTCCATCGCCCACGCGATCACCGCGCCGCAGGTGATCGTGTCGATCCCGTGCATGTTGCAGAGCTGGTTGGCGCGGGCGACCGCCGCGAGGTCGGAGACGCCGCAGTACGAGCCGAGGGCGGCGAGGGTCTCGTACTCCGGGCCGCCGTAGCGGCCGTCGACGCGGAACGGGCCGTCGTTGACCTCGACGACGCGCTTGCAGCGGACGATGCAGCCGTAGCAGGTGTCGTTCCCGGTGAGGATCGTCTCGTTCATCCGCTCGGCACCGATCGCCTCGGCTCCGTCGAAGACGCCGCTCGACCAGTTGCGGGTCGGAAGCCCGCCCGACTCGTTCTGGGGGAGGACGACACTCGGCGTGCCGAATTCCTTCAGATCGGCGACCTCGGACTCGGCGAAGTGGGCAGCGCCCCACTTCGATAGCTCACGGACCGCGCCCTCGTCGGCCGCCTCGAACCGGCCGGTGCCGCGGACGGCAACCGCGCGCAGGTTCTTCGACGCCATCACCGTTCCCATCCCCGTCCGGCCGCCTGCTCGATTGGCGTGGTGGATCAGCGCACCGAACCGGACACCCCGCTCGCCGGCGGGCCCGCACTGGAGGATCTGGATCTTCGGATCGTCGAGCTCAGCGCGGATCGCGTCCTCGACGTCGGCCGTGAACTGTCCTCGAAGCGCCGAGGCATCGCGGAGCTCGACCTTGCCATCGTGGATCCAGAGGTAGACAGGGTCAGGCGACGCCCCGCGGAGGACGATCCCGTCGAATCCCGCGAACTTGAGCTCCGCCGGCCAGAACCCGCCCGCTTGCGAGTCGCCGACGAGGCCGGTCACCGGCGACTTCGCGGTCGCGGTCACGCGGGACTGGCCGGGAAGCGGCGCCCCGGTCGTGACGCCGACCATCAGACAGAGCGTGTTCTCCGGGCCGAGCGGGTCGGCGCCGAGCGGCGTCCCGGCGAGAAGGTAGTGCATGCCCATCGCACTCCCTCCGAGGTACTGCCGGTAGAACGCATCGTCCGGATGCTCGGTTTCGATCGTTCCCTCGGTCAGATCGACGTGAAGGATGTTTCCGCGGTATCCGTACGGCATGGTCGGCTCCTCTCGCTCGGCGCCTGGTGCGCGGTGCGCGGTCGTTGTAAAGTATAGCTTAACGCACGTGCATCATACTGTACAGCCTGGCGGAACGGAGGGAGACCCGATGCAGGACGGATCGATCTGCTACGTCGAGTTCTTCACGAGCGACCTCGAGCGGAGCCGGCGTTTCTACGAACGCGCGTTCGGTTGGCGCTTTCGCGCCCGCGAGGGATGGGATGCGTTCCTCTTCTTCGAGACGCCGGACGGAATCGGCGGGATGTTCAAGCGCAAGCCGGAGGCGATCACGCCGCTCGGCCCGATCGTCCACGTCCGGTGCTCGGAGATCGACGAGGCGATTGCCCGCGTCGAGGCGGCCGGCGGATCGGTTGTCATCCCGAAGACGGCGAAGGACGCCGACGACCCGAGTCAGGGTTCCTTCGCCCTCGTCGAAGACGACGTCGGCAACCGGATCGGGCTGTCGACCTAGTCGTCGCCCGTCGAGCGTCGTTCGAAAGGAAGAGACGTGACCGAGTCTTCTCAGGATCGAGACCAACCGCTTGTCGTCGGGCTCGCCGCGAGCACGCGCCGCGGAGGGAATTCCGACACGCTGCTTCGCGCCGTCCTCGATGGGGCGGAAGCCTGCGGGGCGAGGACGGAGACGATCGTCCTCGCCGCGCGTGCGGTGGCGCCGTGCATCGGCTGCCAACGGTGTCAAGCGACGGGCGAGTGCGTGATCGCCGACGACTTCCAACAGATTCGCGATCGCCTGCTCGATGCCGACGCGGTGATCTTCGCGACGCCGATCTACTTCTGGAACGTGCCGTCGCCGGCGAAGGCGTACATCGACCGGAATCAGTCGACCGGTGCGCGCAAGGCGCTCGCTCGCAAGGAAGGTCGGTCGCTTCGGCCGGCGGGTCGAACGACGCTTGGGGTCATCCTGGCCGTCGCCGCCGATCCGACGCCGAAGTTCGCCGGGGCGAAGCAGACGCTGGAGGCCCTCTTCCGCTCCAACGAGATCACGGCGTGGGACGAGCTTCTCGTCACTGGGTTGTTCGGCCCAGGCGAGGCGGCGTCACAGGAGGACCTTCTCGCGCGGGCGCGGGACCTGGGCGGCCGGCTGGCGGAGGCGATCGGCGACTAGCCCGTCACTGGATTCGCTGCGAGCCGTAGCGGTTGCTGTACGCTTCGTCGACTTCGAGCAGGGCCGCTCCGTGACCGGGGAACCGCTCCGGATCGGGGAGCCACCCCTTCATCTCGTCGAACGCGGGACCGCTCGTCTGATAGTCGATCGAGCCCTTGATCTGGTACGAGGAACCCTCTTTCGTGAGGAAGACGAGCGCCCCGCGACTCCCAGCGACGATGTTCGCCTTGGTCTTGTCGAAGTAGTTGTCGGCGAGGAGGACCGCGTCGCCGAATCGCTTCACCCACGTGACGTAGATGGCGTTCGGTCGTCCGCTGGCGTCGGCCGTCGCGAAGACGACCGGCCCCTTCCGCGCGTCCCAGGCGTTCGCCAGTTCGTCGCACCAAGCAGCCATCGTTCCTCCCTCAGTCTGCGTTCTTCGCCTGCGTCAGGAAGTGCTCGAGCAGATCGCCGATCACCTGGCGTCGGTAGGTCGCGGTCGCGCGGACGTCGTCGATCGGGGAGACCGCGCGCGACGCCGCCTGCGCCGCCTCGCGAATCCGCCCGTCGTCCAACGGGCTGCCGAGGAGGATGCGCTCGACGTCGTGGATCCGCACCGGCGTCGGGGCGACCGAGCCGGCCGCGATCCGGATCAGGTCGACGGTCCCCTCGTTCAGGCGGAACAGCATTCCGAGCGACGCGATCGAGATCACGAGCGCCCGGCGGCGGCCGACCTTGCGGTAGGAGAAACGTGCGCCTTCCGGCGGCGCGGGGATGCCGATCTCGCGGATGAACTCGCCCGCCGCGAGCGCCGTCCGTCCCGGTCCGACGAAGAACTCGTCGATCGGCAACCACCGCTCGCCGTCAGGCCCGACGAGGCGGAGCCGCGCCTCGTAGAGCAGAAGCGGAACGGCGCTGTCCGCCGCCGGCGAGGCGTTGACCAGGTTCCCGCCGAGTGAGCCGCGGCTGCGGATCTCGACGGCGGCGAGCCGCTTCAGGACGTGCGCGAGGAGCGGCAGGCGTTCGACGACGAGGCGACTCCTCAGGATCTCGTTCTCGCTCACCGCGGCGCCGATCCGGATCTCACCGTCGACCTGTTCGATTCCGCGGAGTTCGTCGAGACGCGAGACGTCGATCAGGCTTCGCGGCGAGACGAGGCCCCGGCGCATCTTGACTAGCAGGTCGGTCCCCCCGCAGACGATCGCCGCGCCGTCGTCTTGCAGCGCGGCGAGAAGCTCGGGGATCCCCGTCGGGCGCACGTAGTTCATGTCTGACCTGCCTTGGTCGCCATCTCGTCGGCGGCGAGTCGGACCGCGTCCACGATCTTCCGATATCCGGTACACCGGCACAGATGCCCGGCGAGGGCGTCGATGATCTCGTCGTCGGTCGGACGGGGCGTCTCGCGGAGGAGGGCGACGGTGGCGAGGACGAATCCGGGCGTGCAGAACCCGCACTGAACGGCGCCGGCGTCGGCGAACGCGCGTTGAACCGGGTGCAGCTCGCCGTTCGTCGACAGCCCCTCCACGGTCGTGATCCGACACTCGTCGGCCTGCGCCGCCAGGACGAGGCACGCGTTGACCGGCGCGTCGTCGAGGAGAATCGTGCACGCGCCGCACTCGCCCTCGCCGCATCCTTCCTTGACACCCTTGGTGCCGAGCTCGTCGCGGAGGACGTCGATCAGGCGTGCACACGGATCGACATCGCGGGAGACCGCCTCGCCGTTCAACGTTAGCTGCAGATTCATCGTTCGACCTCGCTTCGGCCCGCTTCCGTTTTCCGTGGCACTTAATGATCGGGTCGTGGCAGGGCTCATTCTCGCCCCTTTCGGTCCGGTTGGCAAGCGATCGCTGCACCGCTGTTTCGCATAGGGATGCCCTCCATTGCGGCAGGAACAGGCGTTTGGGTGAAAGCCCCTTGCGACGGCGGATCCTGGATCGCGTGGCGCCGCCGATTCATTCATGCTGAAATCGCTCGGTGATGCATTGCTCGGACCGGCCTCGATCGAAACCGTATACTTGCGACGAGCGAAACGCCCCCGTAGCTCAGTAGGACAGAGCAACGGTTTCCTAAACCGTAGGCCACAGGTTCGAATCCTGTCGGGGGTACAGACGGGAGGGGTATCTGCCTCTCCCGTCTGTGCTTCCGGACGCTTCGGACCAGCCGAGTTCGCGAATCCACAACGAGTCTCACTTGTGAGACTCGCAACGAACGCGAAGCGTTCGCACTCACAAGCTGTTCGACAACGATGAAGCCGGTCGAACGGCCGAGGTTACGAATCCTGTCGGGGGTAAAGGGAAGGCGGGACTGCGGTCCCGCTTCTCCTTTGCCCCCCCAGGATTCACCTGCTCAGTTGCGCAAAGCGCAACTGATTGCTGACCGGCATCCCTCAAGCGGCCGGTCAGCCAGGTTCAGAATCTTCCACTTGCCACACCTCCCAGGCGGCGAGAACCTAATTCGGAGCGCGTAGCGCTCTCGACAAGCCGTTCACGACCGACGAGCCAGTGAACGGCCGAGGTTACGAATCCTCTCGGGGGTACATGCCCTGGAAGCGCCTTCTGGAAAGCATTTCGGAAGCAAGCTCTGCGCAGGCTTGGAACCTCAACCGCGACAGTCCTGATTGCGGGGAATCGCTTGTTCTCAGGCTTGAGCGTGAGTCTGCTGGTTCCAAGAACCAGTCTCCGCAACTTGCCCTGACCGGCGTATCCTCGGATCAAGCGGGGACCACTTCAGGTGAACTCGCACCCCTTGCACGGCATCCCAAGGTCGTGCTGTCGGCGGCGGTGCTCGAGACGTCAAATCGCTGCCGGCGTGGTCGGGCTCAAGCACGATCAGGCCACACAGCAGATCAAGTGCGAGCCTCCAGCAAGAAAGACACAAGCCTTGAACCCAGCTCTTGCCGGTACAACCCATGGCGAACTACACTCGTCTCAGAGGCTAGCCTTGTAGTCAGGGAGTGGAAGCCTTCTAGACAGGATAGGGGCTTCTGGAAACGGGATAGGAGGAATGCTGTGAGGTTCTCACTCAGATCAATGTCGCTGCTCCTTAGCGTGCTGTTCTTCCCCATTGCTGCAGCGGTGTCACAGATAGATTTCTCGGGCGTAACCCTGAACACCGATCCAGCAGATGTGTATCACGATCTTGAGCGAGTCGTTCGCTGCATTTCCCCGAACCTGAGCGGCGGCTGCAGATCGGACGAGTGTGAGGAACTCGCACGTCTCGTGGAGGCGCTGTGGACGGACCTCACGGACTACGGGAAGATCGAAGTTCTGAAGCTATTCGGCGACTTCTACTTGGATCAGTTCTACGGCGATGAGCCCTGGAGATCGGGGGCAAGCCCCAGCTTCGGCAGCGGAGCCTGGGACATAGCGGGGCCCGACGAGCGGATCACGGGTTCAGCTAGGGTGACGAAGTTCGATCTGAAACCGTTCGAGCAGGGCGGACGTGTGACCATGACGCTTGGCGCAAGCCTCTTTGTCGTTCCCGGCGAAGGGCATCTCTCGATCCTCACAGATGATCCCGGCTACTGGACAAGGGAGATTCGGGGCCACGGAGGAGAGCGATGGAGAGATGCAGCAGCTCTCCCTCCGCACCCAACGCTCTTCTCAAGCTGGTACGATGATGAGTACACGTCGATCCTCGACTTCTTCGCCTACGAGATGGAGATTGTGGTGCAGCGATACTTGATCGAGGCTCTCTGTGCGATACCAGGAGAATCGTCATCGCTCGAGGAATTCCACGATGCACTCGTCGCATGTATGACTACGTTCGGCGAAGAGAACTACCAGCCGCCGAAGTACCACCTGCCTCTGTGGTGTTTGTGCGGGATGGCCTGGTCCCCTGATGGTCTATCCAGCGTTAGGGAGAGCGAGGCATTGTCCGTCCACGAGCGGCAGCACTGGTTCTACAGGATTCTCATGGCGGAGTACGAGGCCTCGGCATATGCCGAACAGGTGTTCGCCTCCTGGATGTTCGAGAGGTACCTGGCTGAAGGATGCGCTATCCCTGATCAGGAGGCCGAATACAGGTTTGACATGCCATTCGAGTACTGCACTGATTCGTGGTCCCAGTACTACACCTACGTGACGAAGCCGACCGGAGACATCCTCTACCACGATCAAGAGGCGAAGCGACGTGCCGTTGAGAATCTGGGTTGCCATCTGGAGATGTGAGCTCTGACAGACCTTTCGCTCTTGGCGAATCAGAGCCGGGCTCATCTGGGTATGGATTCGCTTCTGCTGGCAGCGCATTGGGGGCCAAGGCTCGCAGGAAGCGTGTGTGGCCTGGCGAACTCCATTGCACATTCCTGACCGACTTCCCCCACTGAAACGGGCAAAGGACTGAAGTCCTGTACCACCAGCCTCCAATCAATCAGGAGTCGTTAGCTGCTCGATGCTCTGTCGATTGGGCCATCGCACCGTTCCCAATGCGTCGACCGAGGGGTACAGACGAGAGGGGTATCTGCCTCTCCCGTCTGTGCTTCCGGACGCTTCGGACCAGCCGAGTTCGCACGAACCCAGAAGCCGTTCGACAGCGATCGAACCCGAATAGAAGTTCGCAGCCACTGAATCGAGCGAACTCCGAGCAACGGGAGAACCGCCGATTCGCTCGCGTTGCCTCAGCCGGCAGTGCCGGCGATTGAATCCGCGGGGTCTGCCTGCATCGGAGGTTCAAGCCATCTTAGCTCACAGGGAAGCGCTCTCGCGTCGTGCCGAAGCGCTCTGACAGTCGGATCAGGCTGCTGCTACCAGACGAAGTTCACGCCGACCTCGAGCCAGTTCAGCCCGTGCTGGTCCAAGAAGACGTTAAGCATCAACGTCGTGTTCGACCCGATCCCGCCCCGAAGGCCGACAACCGTCATCGCCCAATCCATGAACGCCCCGGTCTGTTCCGTATCGAACCACGTGTAGACGAAGGCGTCGAATCGGCCCCCACAGCAGGAGTCGCCGCTGATCTCAACTGCGAGATACTCGTCGAAGTCGTCGACCCAAATGCCCTGCCAGCTGTAGTCCCAGTGATTCTCGTGCCACGGCGCGATTCCACCCCACGACGTCCAACCGGACCACCACTGCTCTTCCCAGCTAGCGTAGTTGTACCATTCCCAGTCCGTGAACTTCTCGCCGGCCTTGAAGACGATCCCTGGACCGACCTCGTACTCGAGAGTCAACGCTTCGAGCGCAATCCCTCCGAGCGTGGGGCTGAGCGCTCCCGTGATGCCGAAGTAGGGCTCAACGCAGAGTGAGTCGGCCCAGACGAGGGCCAGGTCGGCTCTCAGATCCTTGCCCTGCACAGTCCAGTCGATCGAGAAGATGCCAAGCTCGAGCCACTCGAGACCGATGTCGAGGTTCTCGACGAAGAACATCGCCCTCTCGAATCCCTCAGCACAGTTGGCGGCCAGCCAGACTCCTACATCCACGCAGGCAAACGGCCCAACTACCAAGATGTCACCTCGACTCCAGGGCAGCGTGCAAGTCGGTGTTTGCGGCACGATCCAAGAGTCCTGGAGGTACCAGTCATACCAGCCGTAGTAATCGGAGTATCTCACGACGCCTTGGAACTCCTCCGCAAACTCGTCGAATCCATAGGCCCAGTAGAAGAACGGGCTTGGCACGCCGGAGTAGTCCATGTTGAAGCAGGCTTCGGCGAAGAGGATGACGTCACCGAAGGTTCCCCAGCCTCCGAGGCGGGCTCCAATCCCAGTATCTCCGGGGCTGACCCAGAAGTCCCACCAATCGTTGTCGTAGAAGTAGCCGACCGAGATTGCGGTGGCGGCATACAGGTTCAATCCGCCGAGCGAGAATGCCGCGACGGTGTTCCAGAACGGATAGAAGTCGGCCAGAGGGTAGTCTGGGTAGAAGCCAGCAATCGTGTACAGGTCGAACGCGCCGATGGGTCCAGCGGCATCGACCGCGACGAACTCGAACTCGTCATCATCGAACATCGCGGAGAGAGTGAACGTCCAACTCGACACCGTGTAGCCGATCTCAGAGAAGATCGTGACGTCGTCGATCAGAGCAGGCGGGTCAAACTCCGTGAAGGTGTACAGCCGGCCGTGGAACTCTCCCCCCGAAGCTGCACTTCCCGACAGCGCAACAAGAATCAGCCCCACCGTGAGCCAGCGCATTCCCGACCTCCTTGTCAGCCAACGCAAGATCGTGCTCATCTCCAACGCTCGTCAGAAACTGAAGCCCACCGAGATCCCGAACCAGAACAGGCCCTTGTCGTAGACGCTCAGGGAGAGTCCGAGTACCGAGTTGGTGCCGATGACGACGTCGATCGCCATGACCGTCTCGGCCCAATCGAAGATCGCCGGATACGTCGTCCAGCCGTTGGCCACCGACGTGACGAAGAAGCTGATCACGCTGACGTCGAACGTCCCGCCGCAGCAGCTGTCCCCGTCGAGCCAGATCCCGATGAACTCGTCGTACTGGTAGCTGTAGACGCAGTCGAAGTCGAGGACCGGCCAGCCGTAGACCCAATCCTGTGCGATCGTCCCGTCGAGCGTGAAGCCCCACATCGGACCGCTGCTCAGGTAGCCCGGCAACCAGGTGTTATCGAAGATCTCGCCGGCCTTCACCGTGACGCCGTTGTAGCTGTACTCCAGCAACAGCGCGTTGAGCGTGAGCCCGTCGATCACCGTGTACCCGGCACCCTCCAGCGAGAAGTACGGCGTGATGCAGAACAGATCCGCCAGCACAACATCCCAGGTGAGCCTGACGTACTTCGCGTCCTCCTCGAAGTCGATCCAGAGCTCGTCGATCGCCAGCCAGGACAGCCCTGTCTCGATTCCGTTGAAGATCGCCCGGATGCCGCCGAAGCCCTCGCAATTCATGCCGAGCCAGACTGACACGTCGAGACAGGCAAACGGGAAGTCGACGTAGACCATCGCGCTGTCCCAGGCCAGAGAGCATTCGTCATCTTCGACGAGATCCCACCAGAGCCATTCCCCGCAGAGGTCGTAGACGAGGTGAGACGTCAACCAGTCGTACCCGTAGTAGTAGAGGGAGGCCCCGTCCTCAAACATGTTGAAGTACGATGCCGCGAGGATACGGAGATCGCCGACGACGCCGGAGAGACCGACGCGCGCGCCGACACCGTAGGCAAGCGGGGACGTGTCCACCACCTGCACCGCAGCCAGGCCGAACAGCGACACGCCGCCGAGATCGAGCGTGGCCGCGCTCGCCCAAGAGAGGAACGTCGGCGTCTGCGCCGACAGCGCGGGGTCGAAGACGAGTGCCGAGTGGACGTCGAGCGGCCCGAGCGGTCCGTCGGCGGTGAAGGACAGGTGCTCGAACGAGTTGTAGTCGAACACCGCGGTCGCGCCGAAGACGACGCCGGAGATCGTGTAGTCAACCTCGATGAGCATGTCGAACCAGTCGAGACCGCCCTTGTCGAACCACGTGTGCACCTCGACGTAGCCCGAGATCGGGGCCGACAGTGCCGCCGCTCCGATCCCAACGATCAACAGCATGAGAACGAGAGCCCGTCTCATCGGTGTCCTTCCTCCTTGCGAGTCCACCTTCACCGGCGATTCGGTAGGGGGCGCTCCTGCTAGCCCGCTTCCACCGGCCGACTGCCGACACGGCCCCCACCGCTAGCAGATCCTGACAGCCATCCTAGAGCGTGCCGGAACGGCATGTCAAGTGGTAATCCATGTCATCTCAACCGCAAGCTTGCTCGACGAGGTTCGAGTATCGAAGCACGGTCACCTGGCACCGGTTGCTGACGAGCATCCGCATCGCGATGCGCCGATCGTGCCCATTGCCTGCCGCCTTGCGGGGTGACGCGCTAGGGTTCGCGGATGACGAGGTTGTCGAAGACCGCATGGACCGTCGAGGCACCCTTCGTCGGACGAAAGACGACGAGATGGACGCCTCCCGAGACTGGTGCCGTAATCGACGAAGAACCAACCTGCACGCCGTTGATGTAGAAGCGAAGCACGCCTCCGTCGGAAGCGACAGCCAACCGGTTCGCAAACCCCTGTGGATGAAGATTGTCGAGGAGAGTGAGTTCTACCAGATCGGTCTCTTCTCCGTTGAGATAGCGAGTCGCGAAGCAGTACGTGAGCATGAGAGCGAAATCGTAGAGATCATCCTCGCTGTTGCGGCCAAACGAGAGTATGGTCAACCCATCCACGTCCAGGGGACTAGCGACGTGAGCCTCCAGGACGAACTCCCCTTCAATGGAAACGCCGCTCCACCGCGCATGCACACCCGACGGCGCCGTAAGCCGTACGTGGTACGCTCCGCCCTCGATGCCGAGGTCGGCATCTGCTGACGACTTCGCGGGCCAGTCCTCCGAAAGGGACTCGAACCTCTCCTCGTGAAGGACACGGCCGGCAGGTCTCTGGAGCGCCCCGTAGGACGAGTATCTCGACACGGTGAAGTCGTCAAATCTGACGGCTGTTCGAGGAGACTCGTCAGTCGAAACCAAGACGCCGACCAGACAGGCGTCACCGGCCGGCAACCGCACCTCCTGGAGTGGCACGCCGTTCGCGTAGAGAAGGACGGTGTTGCCGTGTACCGCGACGCGAAGCATGTGGTACGGAAGCTCGGGCGAGAGAGGATACGTCTCTGTCCACGGAACCGGCGCGGTCACCCACTCGCCGTCGATCATCCGCTCGACGATGTACCAGCCGGCGACGCTGATCCGGAACAGGGTGAAGTTGGTGTCGTCCTCGCCCCAGATCAGGCCGTATGTTCCTTCGGTGCCATCGCTCAGGTCTGCGGAGACTTCGAGGACGAAGTCCTGTTGCAGAGGGTCGAGCGGGGCCCAGCTCCACTGGAGTCGTCCCGCACCTGAGACATCCAGGCCGTACGTTTCGTCCTCGTACGCGTAGCGGAGGGTGGCGTCTTCGTACTCGAGCCATCCGGAAGCGGGGTCTGAGAAACCGTCTGTGTACAGATCGCCCCGCGATGCAAACGCAGTCAGCGGCAGCGCGAGGAGCAGGGCCACGATCGGGATGGAGAAGCTGCTTCTTCTCAATGGGAGCACCTCTCTCTCGGGTACGAGGGCTAGTCGCACGCAGCGGGGAGCGCGAACAGACAGAACTCCCCGAAGGTAGCGGCGAACCCCCCTTCGTCCGCCGACATCGACGCGATCCCCACCTGACTGAACTCGCCTGCGGGAGCTTCGCCGATCGGATGGCCATCGATGTAGAACGCGGCGGTCTCCGTGCGAAGAACTGCAGAGATCACGCTTCCATGGGCGAAACTCGCTTCACAGGCCGTCCACGGGACGACGCTCTGCCATTGCCCATCCACTCGCTCGTCGACGGAGAACCATCCATGGGTGCTGACGAGGAGCGCGACGAGATTGTCGTTGTCGACGCCCCAGACCAGCCCGACTGCGCCGTTGAGCCCGGCCCAGTTCGTCACACGCGCTCCCAGAATCACCTCCGCTTCGGCCGTTCCGTCTTCGGCAAGAAGCGGTGCCCACGACCAGAAGAGCGTCTCGGACCTCCTGATGCCGATCTTGTACTCGCCCGCCTCCTGGTTGACCGTCATGGCATGAAGGTTGGATCCGGAAACCTCGGTCGACGTGTACCACGCGGACGTCTCCGCATCGAACGCGTCGTAGAAGTGGACGATCTCCGAGCCGGGGGCCGGCCACCCGACCTCGATGACCTCGGATGTCTGCCCCGAGCTGCCCTCCGAGGTGGAGACAACTAGAGTCGTCTCGTATTGGCCCGGCACGCAGAAGCGGTGGTAGACGATCGTCCCTGTTCTCTGGGTTCCGTCGCCGAAATCCCATATGCACTCTGGCTCACTCCCACTGGGAAGCGAAGAGGAGTCCACCTCGAAGCGGAGCCACTTGCCGACCTCGGCTTCGTCGTCGCCGGAACCCGTCACCGTCATGTCTGGGATGAGAGGCTCCTCGCTAGGAACCAGGGAGACACTGAGCTTCACGCCCGACTCCAGGTTCTGGGCATGAACCATGATGCGCTTCACGTCATATCCAGCCTTCTGAAACTCCAACGTGTTGGTGCTCCCCCTCAAGCACACTTCCATTGGCGTCGTTCCGACGGTGCGTCCGTTCAGCGTGATCAGCGCACCGATGGGGTTGCTCGTGATCAGTACCTCCTTCTGGCCGGCCGGGCAGGCGGTCGCTGCGGCAACGGAAGACAGGGCGAGCGATGCAGTGATCGCGAGTGTGACTGTCACGGCCATCCGAGTTCTTCGCGCAAGTTTCATCCTGCCCTCCTATTCACAGCACGGACAGGGCGATTCCAGTTCGCTGAGATCTGCCTCGCCCGGACCGAGCACGTCCTCAATCACGCGATCGAGAAGCTCCCAAGCCTTGCGGTTCAGCTCGTTGACCTCTTCGAGTCGCTTGTTCGCTCTCTCGAAATCCCGCTCGTACTCGTCGTAGTTCCCGCGCTGATACTCGCGGTCGGCGTTCTTCCCCAACGCGACCGCGGTCCTGTACTTCTCGACGGCCTGCGACAGGGCATCGGCGGCTTGCTGAAGGAGTGCCCGGACCGGACTACCCGCACTGAAGTCCCGCGCTAGAGCGTTGACGATGCCGAGAAGCTCTTCACGTGCTGCGAGAGACTCGTCCCAGTTCTCACTTGCCTGATCGTAGTCCTCGTTGTACGAATCGTCGCTCGCCTGACAGTGCTTCGTGCACGCCTCTTCTTTCAGGCGGCGGATCTTGCCGAGGTTCCGTTGCAGGAGGCTCTTGTCGGCGGCATCGGTCGACGACTCCTCCTCGCTCGAGGTGTCTTCGGGCGCCGCCGTTCCCGGCGAGGGCGTTGGCGCAGTCCCTTGACTCGCCGGTGGCGGCGACGTCGTCGGAGGGGAAGATCCGGAAGGCGTTCCCGAAGGCGGAGGTGATGTGGTCGTCGACGCGCCAGGAGGCGTTCCCGTCTGCGGCGTCGCCGAAGGGGGCGGCGTCGTGATCGTGGACGTGCCCGGTGGGGCACTGGACTGCGGTGTCGGCGTGGAGGGAGAAGCGGACGGAGGCGGGGAAGATGGCGGCGATCCCGTGGGAGAACTCGACGTCCCCGGCGGTGGCGCAGCGCTTGGGGGCGGATTCGGTGAAGGTGTCGCGCCAGGAGGCACCGCTCCGGGCGCCGCCGTGGAGGTCGGGGGAGGAGACTGGCTTTGAGTCGACGGGCCCGGAGTTGGCGCCGGAGCGAATCTCGGGCGCACGAGGGGGCCAGTCGTGCTCACAAGTCGATGAGGATGTGTCGGCCAGGGATCGGTTCGCCTCTTCGTCCTTGGAGCATAGGTTCCCCACCCCCCGTGTGTCCTGGTGAACGTGCAGCTCTGAGTGTCTGTCTGTACGTCCCAGCAGATCGCCCAGCTGTCGAAGAACACGCCGATTCCAAACAGCTCGTCCGCTGCCAGGGATAGGGCAATCCGTCCCAGGATTTGCTCCCACACCGACATGTCGGACCTCCAGGGAATCTTGTCTTGGTGGTAGAGGGCGTCGAGCGCGAAGGTTGTGCCCTTTGCTGCTGTAGTGAAGTCGAACGGAGTCGGCTCCGCCGGCGTCGCTGTCGGTTCAGCCTGACCAGCCGACGTTTGGGGGGCGCCAGGATTCCCGGCAGACGCACCGCCCGACGAGCCCGCATCCTCAGACGCCGCCGAGCTGCCTTCGCTGCTCGCAGGGCTTGCGCCCTGGTCGACATGCCCGCTTCCTGAAGGGCTTCCACTTCCAGCCGATCCGCTGACTCCTGGTGCGAGGATGTTCGCCTTTCTTCCGGTGTCGTTGTAGTAGCCGACGAGGGCCGCCATGGGCAGTGTGTGAACATTCGCAATGGCCTTCACCAGTTCGCCATCCTCCGAGTCGGGGCTGTGTTCGGAGGACGTGCACGCGATGAGTGTGAAGTAGAGGCAGTTGCCGGCTCGGAGGACCGTGATCCCAGGGGCGTAGTAGATCTTCTTGGTCTTGGTGTCTGTGGAGTAGCCCTTCTCAGTGAAGGGCACCACGCAGCCTTCGGTCAAGTCCATCCCATTGATGGACGGCACGGGTTCCCCATCTTCCATCCGGAAGTCGATCTTGATCTTGTGCTCGACGTCGAGAAGCGTCTCGTGCGATGTCCAAGACCCGACGAAAAAGCTGTCATCGCGAATCTGCGTGTTTCTCCAGGTGAGGACCATCGGCGAACCAGCGTCTCCTTCACCCGGGAATGCGCAGAGTTCGACTGCGCCGAGGACCAGTGAGAGCACGATGAGAATGCGAAGCCGCCTGGTGGTCGCGTTGCGAGGGCGATGGCAGAGCATGCCCGTCACCCTCCCCCATCGCTCGCCTGTGTCGCCGTGTGGTTTCACTCCATCCTCCAGTCCCCGCTGAAATCGCTGACGCCATCTTGCTTCTCCTGACTGGTCCGTGGTGCTCACGACCTTGAGACAAGGCTTGTCAGCATGTACGTTTCAAACTACAGCATGATGCAACATCCTGGCAAGAATGATAGACACGATCGCTGCTGATGACAGGGAGGAGAGAGCGGCTCACACTTGCTCGCTGGTGAGGGCGCAGGGGCGGACTCGGGAAGCGACTCGATCATTGACGTGAGTTCTCGGGATTTGCCCGTAGACGTGCTACGTTCACGGAAGAGCGGCGGGCCGGGTTTTGACCCTTGGAAGTCGAGTTGCTCAGGCACGTCGAGCTCTCCGATCAGACGGGCGGATCGTCGTCGATCTCAGCGAGGGCGCGCCGGACGGCTTCCTCCTGGATTGCCGAGTTTCCCCAGAGGTCCAGTTCGTCGAGGAGGGTCTGGAGCGCCGGCGGGCGAACCTCGGCGATCTCCCCGGCGTGCAGGGCGGCGAAGAAGGGCTCGGCATCCACGTCGACACCCTCGCACGACACGTTCTCGATCCACGTCTCGACGGCCGCGGCCAGCTGCTCCGGCTCGCGGATGCTCTCGATGCGGCCGTACGCGTCGTGGACGGCCGCGTAGTGTTCTTCCCACGCCTTCCCCATCTCCTTCCACTTGAGGAGGGCAGATCCCGCGGAAGCGATCAGCAGGCTGGGGAACTTGCCGCTCGTGTCGCACACGATCTCGGCCTCGCATTGATCGGTGCAGTTCACCCTGGGCCACGAGAACCAGCTTGCCCACGTCAACGTGCATCGGTCGTGGATCGACTTCGCGCTGCAGGTCGGCTTTGAAACGATCTTGTACCCCTTTGGGCACGGCGCAAGCGCTGCGGTTTGCAGAGCCGCAAGCGCTGCGCTCTTCGCGTTTGAGCATGCCGTGAAGCAGGCCGTCGTGGAGCCCCAACCGACGGATCGGGTAATCGGTCCTGACGTGATGACGGGCATCTTGATCCTCCTTCTTCGCGTTACAGGCCAGACTGTCGTTCGACTCCCTCCCCCTCTCGGGGGAGGGGGAGAATACAAGGATTCAATCTATCTGTGCAAAGGCCCTTCTCAGAGACAAGACGATGAGGTGCGGGTGAGTCGACGATGTGTCTCTAGGATGAGCGGTCGCCCGAGCGCCCTCTCGTGTACCACCGAAGGCGGCATCATCAGCAAGACCGTGCGTCGTCGCCTCCCTGCGGGATCTGCGCCGAGCGGTCTCGGAGACCGCGTTCGCCGGACGTCGCTTGCGAGCAGGATCAGTCTAGGGAGGATCTGTCTGTTCTGGCCAGTTCCCAAGCGTTCCGGACGTCAACTAGGCGAGACGGATTGCACCGAGCGGGACGCCGACGGTAGGATGCGGCGCAGGGTACACAAGCTCGATCGGTTCCTCGAACGCAGAAAGGATGGTCCGATGGCCGCCGTCGTTCTGGATGGAAAAGCACTGTCGAAGCAGATCGAAGCGTCGCTCGCCGAGCGGGTCGCTCGGCTGAAGAAGAGGTCGGACGGACGGACGCCGATCCTCGCCACGATCCTCGTCGGAGAGGATCCGGCGTCGGCGACCTACGTCAAGATGAAGGGGAACGCGTGCCGTCGCGTCGGGATGGAGTCGAAGAAGGTCCTGCTGTCGGAGCAAACGACGACCGACGAACTCCTCGCCGAGATCGACGCGCTGAACGCGAACCCCGACGTCCACGGCATCCTCCTCCAACACCCGGTTCCCGACCAGATCGACGAGCGAGCGTGCTTCGACCGAATTGCCCTCGAGAAGGATGTCGACGGCGTGACGACGTGGGGGTTCGGGCGGCTGTCGATGGGCGAGCGTGCGTACGGATCGGCGACGCCGAGCGGGATCATGACGATCCTCAAGCACTACGAGATTCCGCTCGAGGGACAGCGAGCGGTCGTCGTCGGCCGGAGTCCGATCCTCGGCAAGCCGATGGCGATGATGCTCCTGAACGCCAACGCGACGGTCACCGTCTGCCATTCCCGAACGCGGGATCTCCCGGCGATTGTCGGCGCAGCGGACCTCGTCGTCGGCGCGGTCGGGAAGCCCGAGTTCATCCGAGGCGACTGGATCCGGGACGGTGCGGTCGTCGTCGATGCCGGATACCACCCCGGCGGGGTCGGCGACGTCGAGCTCGCAGCGATCGTCGATCGCTGCGCAGCCTACACACCGGTCCCCGGCGGGGTCGGGCCGATGACAATCGCGACGTTGATCACGCAGACGGTCGAGGCGGCGGAGCGAAGCCTCGACTAGGACGACGGCCCGCGAGTCGATCGAGTCAGAGGGCTCGTGTCATCTCGAACTGGTCGACCAACGGCTCGAATCCGACCGCTCCGAAGAACGACTGGGTCCCGAGATCCTCGCCGTCGACGTTGAGCGCGGTGAGGCGCGGGTGGCTGCCGACGAGCGTCGTCCCGAGGTGGCGCATCAGCGCGGTCCCGACGCCGCGGCGACGTCGCCCACGGTCGACGAGGAGCGCGAGCAGCCAGTGCAGGGCCGGTGAGTAGGCACAGCCGCCGGCGAGGGCGCCGTCGACGAACGCGCCGGTGAGCTCTACGTGTTCCGGAATCGCTTCGAGCGCCGAGAAGCGGTTCTCGAATGATGGGATCCAGTCGGCCGACGCTTCGAGCGCCGCGAACGTCGTGCGGTCGATCGGTCGGACCTCGATTGCGGCAGGGTGCGGCAGTCCCGCGAGCTTCTCTGTCTCGATCGCGTAGCAGCGCAGCTCCCGCGCGATCGCGAACCCGCTTTTCTGGTACGCCTTGATCGCCGGCTCGTTCTGCTGGAGGACCTCGAGGACGAACCGCTCGACGCCCCGTTCGCGGAGGGCGGGGCACGCGTGGTCGAACATCCGCTTCGCCCAGCCGTGCTTGCGGAACGCGGGGACGATCCCTGTGCCCGCATCGTAGGCCGACCGGGCTCCGCCCCAATCGTCGATTCCGATCAGGGTGAATCCGACGAGGCGATCGCCGTCGTAGAGGCCGGGAGAGAGCGCGTAGTCGACGGCGTTCTTCTCCATTCGCAGCAGGAGACGCTCCTCGGGCGTTCCGCTCGCGTCCATCGCGTAGTCGGCAAACGCCTCCAAGAACGCTCGATGGACGAGGCCGCGCTGGACCGGTGCGATCTGGGGCATGGACAGGATTCTCCGATCGGTGCGGCGGCGGTGCAACCGCGCCACTGGCGAGAGTAAGATTCCGCGGGGAGGAAGGACATGGGGATTTCGAGCAGAGCCTATCGACAGGAGACAGACTACGACGCGGTCGCGCGCTTCCTGACCCGGACGTACGTTCAACAGGCGGATCACCGTGGATGGTCCCAGCCGCGGTGGGAGTACATGCACGCCCATCCGGACCAGCACGCCAAGGTTCCGCTGTTCGAGCGGTTCGGGGTCTGGGAGGATGACGGCGAGATCGTCGGCCTGGTTCACTTCGAGGATCGACTCGGCGTCGTCTACGTCGAGCTCGATCCGCGGTATCCGCAGCTGAAGCGGCCGATGCTCGAGCACGCGATCGAGCACCTGCCAGGGGAACTCCGCGCCGGAAAAGGCGTCTACGTCTTCCTCGACGACGCGGATCCCGAGTTCGGCGAGATCGCCCTGGATCTCGGATTCGCGCCGAAGCCGGAGCACGCCGAGGTCACGTCGGCGCTCTCGATTCCTGAGCCGTTGCCCGAGGTTCCCGTGCCCGAGGGGTTCGTCCTCAAGAGCTTGGCCGACGAGTTCAGCGTGGAGAAGGTCCACCGCGTGATGCACCGAGGATTCAACCACGAGGGAGAGCCTCCCGCCGACGGGCTCGAAGGGCGTCGGATCAAGCTCAACTCGCCGAACCTCCGCCGCGATCTGACGGTCGTCGCGGTGGCTCCGAGCGGGGATTTCGTCTCGTTCTGCGGGATCTGGCCGGTGCCGGAGAGCACGATCTGCTACATCGAGCCGGTGGCGACCGATCCCGACTACCGCCGGATGGGGCTCGGCACCGCGGTCGTGATGGAGGCGGTGCGACGTTGCGCGCTCGAAGGGGCGACGATCGCGGTCGTCGGCTCCGAGCTGGAGTTCTACCGGTCGATGGGGTTCGAGGTCACAGCCAGGCAGACGGCGTGGTGGCGACCGGCCGACGGCGCGCCGGGCGGGACCGAGCCGACATCGAAGGGGGCGGCGTGAGCGATCGACGGATCGAATCGGTCATCTGGGACTTCAACGGGACGATCCTCGACGATCTCGACCTCGTACTCCGGAGCGTCAACCCGCAGCTCGAACGACAGGGACTCCCCCCGATGACGCGGGAGGAATACCGAGACGTCTTCGGGTTCCCGGTGCAGGACTACTACCGCAGGCTCGGGTTCGACTTCGAGAAGGTGTCGATGACGAAGCTCGCCGACGATTTCTTCGCCCTCTACGAGCCGGAGCTGGGAAGCTGTCCACTCCACTCGGGCGTGGCGGAAGCCCTCGATGCACTTCGCAAGAACGGGATGCGGCAGTTCGTCCTGTCGGCGATGGAGCAAGGGATGCTACGCCGGACACTCGGAGGGCTGGGAATCCTCGAGTACTTCACCGCCGCGTACGGTCTCTCGCACCAGGAGGCCGACTCCAAGATCTCGCGCGGCCGGGAGCTCCTCTCCGACTTCGACATCGATCCACCCGAGGCGTTGATGGTCGGCGACACCGACCACGACGCCGAGGTCGCCGCAGCGCTCGGGATGTCGAGCGTCCTCGTCACCACCGGGCACCAGAGCGCGGAGCGGCTGCGTGCGACCGGCCACCCCGTCCTCGGTTCCTCCGCTGAGCTTCCGGCGTTCGCCGGCGGCCCGACCGGACGCTAGACGACTCCCGCTTCCTCTCCTCGTACGATCGGCGCGTGCCCCGTGCTATGATGATCTCGTCTCCGATGAACGTCGGAAGGAGGTCATCATGTTGAGGGTGGCGACATTCAACGTCGAGAACCTGGACACGAAAGCGGACGACCGGAATCCGCCGCTCTCCGTGCGCGCTCCGATCCTGCGCGACGCCCTGCGCCGCCTCCGCGCCGACGTCCTCTGTCTGCAGGAGGTGCACGGGCAGGAGCTTCCGGGGCACGCCGAAGGCGACGAGAAGCGCGACCTCGCCGCGCTCGACGAGGTGCTGGATGGGACCGAGTATGCCGACTACGAGCGCGCGACGACGACGATGTCGAGCGGCGTGCCGTACGACGAGCGGAATCTCGTCATCCTCTCGCGGTACCCGATCGAGGATTTCGGGCAGTACAAGAACGCCAAGATCGAAGCGCTTCGCTATCGGAGGGTGACGGCCGTTCCGAAGCAGACCGACGCGACGCCGCTCACCTGGGTGCGGCCGATCTTCCACGCGGCGCTCGACGTCCCGAGCCTCGGGACGCTGCACGTGCTCAATCTCCATCTCAAGTCGCGCATTGCGACGTCCGTCGCCGGGCAGGGGCCGAAGGACTACGCCTGGGCGAGCGCGGCGGGATGGGCCGAAGGCTACTTCCTGTCGTCGATCAAGCGCGTGGGCCAGGCGCTTGAAACGCGGATCTTCGTCGACGCGCTGTTCGAGGATGATCCCGACGCGAACGTCGTCGTCTGCGGCGACTTCAACGCCGAGCCGGGCGAGGTCCCGGTCGAGGCGATCGCAGGCCGGGTGGAGAACACGGGGAATCCGGCGCTCCAGCCGCGCGTTCTCGTCCCGTGCAGCCGGGCGATCCCGGAGACGGTTCGCTTCACGCACTACCACCACGGGCACGGGAACCTGCTCGACCACATCCTGATCTCGCAGTCGATGCTCCCTCACTTCCGCGGCGCCGAGATCCACAACGAGAACCTGCACGACGAGAGTCTTCCGTACACGTTCGACACCAAGTACCCCGAGTCGGACCACGCCCCGTTCGTCGCCGAGTTCGCGATCGGAGGATCGTAGCCATGCCGGCCACGCCGCCTCCGATTCGTCAGCGTCGATCGGCGCGGGGATGCACACGAGCCGACTGGAAAGGAGCTCCACATGAAGGCTGATCCACAGGCGAAGCTAACGTTCTATACCGTGATGACGGCGATGGCCATCGTGATCGTGGCATTCCTCGTGGCCGTGTTGGTGTTCAGGGGAGCGGACAAGCCGGGGGAGGTCATCGCGGCCGTGATGGGGACCATCACGGGCGTACTCGGCACTCTCGCCGGATATGTTGCTGGTTCGGCTGGGAAGCAGAAGGCAGAAGAGTCGGCAGCGTCGGCCAAGGATCAGGTTGCCAAGGCGGAACGCCGGCTGGCAGCGGTCGTTGACCGGTCACAGCAGGGCATCCTGGAGGACGCAAAGAAGAAGTTCCCCGAGTGGTTCGTAGACGCGCCGGAGGGCGATCGCCATGATGAAGCACATCGATGATGAAGGGGACTTGAGCCTTGTCTTGAACGATGCTGGCGAGGTGCTGGTCGTCTGCACGGAATGCGGCAAGAAGTGGACAGGCAAGTTCCAGGAAATCACGACCGTCTCGTCCGGCCGACGAATGCGCAACTTCGCCCGGGATCTCGCCGGCAGTCCGAGATTCGCTGCCGCGCTTCAGATGGACGACGGGCCGTTCGCGGAGAGATAGCGGTGACGCCGGTCTGGCAGGCAAGCCGGCCGGGCGGACACGCCCTGAGCCGACGCAGTGGTCTGCTGCCGCGAACGAACGGGAGAGGAGCCGAGGATCGCCCACGAGTCGGCAGATGAGTTGGAGTTTGACTTCTTGATTGAGGACGCGAGTTCGGTGGGACAAATACCTGATCTCGTGGCCGAGTTAGGGTTTGTGTCCCCCGATTCAAGGCTATCGCTGGTCTTTGGGGGTTCGCAAGCAGCGAGCCTGGGGTTCGTCATGGCGCCGCGAGGCCATCGGTCATCGAAGCTCACGATGCAGTTTTCGTCGTCGAAGCTTGTGATGCCGCGATTGCCTTGCTGCTAGCCATAGACAGTGGGTAGCGCTAGGCGTGCGTAGGAGACACACGTCGAGAAGACGCGTCCTCGCCACGCGGATTCTCGAATCTGACTTGAGGAGGCTCTGATGGTCAGGCGGGACGAGAAGCGGTTCTCTGGAGACGAGCGCTGCGGCCATTGCGGCAACACCACACCAATGGAGATCGTTGCGGAGTACTCGGGCGTCCGGTCCTACGATGACTATCCACGAAGTGGCATCATCTGGGAAGCCGGCACAGTGTATCAGCTTCTGCTGTGTCCCGCTTGTGAGAGCATCTCGCTTCGCAGCTACTGGTGGCACGATAGGGCGATGGAGCCGCCGGATATCGAGTTCAAGTCACTCTATCCCACACAGCCGGCGGCTCCTGTCGGTCTTCCTGAGTCAATCGGCCGCGCCTATGATGCCGCGCAGAAGGTCCGCAGCATCGATGCAAATGCCTACGGTGTGCTTCTTGGCCGAGTACTCGAACTCGTGTGTCAGGATCGACACGCAAACGGTAGATTCCTTGGGGGCAAGTTGGAAGACCTCGCCTCAAGAGGAGAGATTCCCGAAGGGTTGGTTGGCGTTGCCGACGGCCTCAGGAATCTGCGGAACGTTGGCGCTCATGCAGCACTTGGCGAACTGACACCAGCAGAACTGCCGATCATGGATAGTCTGTGCCGCGCAATCCTGGAGTATGTCTACAGCGCGCCGTCTCTTGCGAAGCAGGCCGAGACCCGCCTAGATGAACTCACGAGCGCATCCTCGCGGGATTCGGGGGACGCAAACCCTAGCTCGTAGGAATCCGAGGGACGCGAACCAGGGGTATTCGGGGGACGCATACCCGAATTCGGAAGAGTCCGGGAGTCACCCTTCCGCGGCGAGATGCAGCTGAGAGACTGCCCTGATCCCCCGAACCCTCTGTGGGTAGTTTTCGCGTCTCCGCGTCTCTGCGCGAGGAAGGCAGCTGGGAGTAGATGTCTTTCCGGCTCCGCGAGCCTCCGCCGCGAAGGGGTATGGGACGGCAGCGCGTCTGCCAGCTCTTGGCGACGCGGCAGGCAATTGCGTCCTCTGCTTTTCGATCGACGTCGCGCGATTTGGGGAGCCCTGGTTCTGCTGCTTGCTTGTCCTTGTCAAAAGGACAAAAGCGATGTATTCTGTCCTTCGTGGAAGGACAACTGCGCGAGATCATCCATCGGAAGATCGTTGATTCGCTGGTCGCACCGACACCGGCCTTCACGCGTCGTGATCTACGCATTCCCGCAGTGCCAGGGAAAGCGATCGCGGTGATTGGGATGCGCCGCACGGGAAAGACGACCTTCTTGTGGCAGACCCTTGCCGACCGATTGGAGCGGGGGGCGCCGCGCGACAGCCTTCTTCACTTCTCCTTCGAGGATGAGCGATTGGCCGGAATGACGACGGCGGATTTGGCGCTCGTGGTCGAGGAGTACTACCGCCTCCACCCAGAGCTGCGCGATCAGCATCAAGCGGTCTTCTTTCTCGATGAGATTCAAGTCGTGCCAGGCTGGGAGATGTTCGCCCGTCGGCTGCTCGACACGGAGAAGATCGAGCTCTTCCTGTCGGGGTCTTCGGCGCGGCTTCTATCGCGCGAAGTGGCGACAAGCATGCGCGGGCGAGCGATGGAGGTTCTTGTTCACCCATTCAGTTTCCGGGAGGCGTTGCGGCATGGCGGACAGGAGCCAACGGGGAACGTGAAGGATCTCCCCAAGGCTGCACGCTCGGCGCTCGAGCGAAACCTGAGTGACTACCTTGTGGCGGGGGGATTCCCGGAGGCCCAAGGAATTCCGCCGCGGGATCGCTTGGATCTGCTGCGGGGATACGTTGACGTGGTCCTTCTTCGCGATGTCATCGAGCGGCATCGCGTCTCGCACCCCGTCGCCCTTCGCTGGATGACGCGGCAGCTGCTGGGAAACGCGGCGGGAACGTTCAGCGTGAACAAGTTCCACCAGTCGCTACGTTCGCAGGGCATTTCCGTGGGGAAGGACACACTGCACGCGTACCTCTCGTATCTCGAAGACGCGTTCATCGTACGCATCGTCTCTGTCGCAACCGACTCGGAGCGGCAGCGGATGGTGAATCCGCGCAAGGTCTACCCAATCGACATGGGGCTGATTCCGGTGTTCGATCGATCGGAGAAGGCGAACGTCGGGCATGCCTTGGAGACAGCCGTCTATCTCGATCTCGAGCGACGCGGCGCAGAGGTCTCCTATGTGAAGTGTGCGAGCGCCGGGTATGAGGTCGATTTTCTGGCGCGGTATCCGCATGGAAGAACAGATCTGATTCAGGTGTGCGCAAGCTTGGAGGATCCCGAGGTCCGCGAGCGTGAGGTCCGCGCGCTCGTTGAGGCCGCGTCCAGGTATCCGCGGGCATCATTGCACCTCGTTGCGCTCAACCCGGGCACACAAGTGGACGTCCCACCTGCGGTCCACGTTCATCCGGCTGCCGCGTGGCTACTCGCGGAGCGTGTTGACGGCGAGGAACGGTAGGCGAACAGGATTCGGGGGGGCGGACACCCCCTTTCGCGGCGAAGCACTGGCGGTACGCTCCAGCTTCACGAGGTCGGATCACTCCCTTCTGAGGCAGAGGGCAGCGTCAGCGTTACGAAGCTCCACCCTGGCTTCCCACATCACCCGGTCGTGATCGATTCCTGACCCCGTCTGGTCGATAATCGTCGGACGCCGTGCGGCCGGCGCTACCTCGGGCGGAATCCTGGGCGTCACGGCAGCGCTCAACGTCGTTGGCTCCGCGATCGGCCCGATCCTGTTCGGCGCAGCCTTCGATCGGCTCGGCGGCTATCGGGAGATCATCGTCTTGTCATCGCTCCTGCCGCTTCTGGCCGGCGTTCTCTGTCTGTTCGTGCGCAAGCCCGTTGCGAAGGAGAGCGAGGGAGGGGTGAGACTCAGCTAGCGTCCGCCGACTTAGAAACCGCCCGCAGATGCAGGAAGAACTCGATGTTGCCGTTGGAGCCTTCGATCGGCGAGCGCATCTCGGCGGCGACGGTCCAAGGCGTCTCGGCTTCGACGAACGATCGTAGGTCGGTGAGAACCGCTTCGCGATCGGCCTCGCTCTTGACGACGCCGTCGGACGGGAGGTTCTCCTTGCCGACTTCGAACTGCGGCTTGACGAGGACGACGAGGTCGGCGTCCGGGGCGGCGATCTCGACGAGCGGCGGCAGGATCAGCTTGAGGGAGATGAACGAGACGTCGATCGTGACGAGTTCGATCGGCTCGTCGACGTCGCCGGGCTCGAGGTAGCGGGCGTTCAGCCCCTCGCGGACGACGACGCGCTCGTCGCGCCGGAGGTTGGGGTGGAGCTGATCGTGGCCGACGTCGATCGCGTAAACCTTGGCCGCGCGCCGCTGGAGGAGACAGTCGGTGAACCCGCCGGTCGACGCGCCGACGTCGAGGCAGGTCTTGCCGCGGGGGTCGATCCGGAACTGCTCGAGCGCCGCGTCGAGCTTCTCTCCGCCCCGACTGACGTACGGTTCGTAGGAGAGGATCTCGATCTCGGCCTCGGGGTCGATCGGATGTCCCGGGCGGGTGATGAGGTGTCCGTCGACCTTGACCCGCCCGGCTTCGATCATTCGTTGAGCACGGGAGCGGCTGCGGATCAGCCGCCGCTTCCTGATGACCTTGTCGAGCCGCTCCCTCATCCGGCGGCGGCGGCGACTCGCTCGCGTTGCTCGGCGTACGCTTCCAGCCCGGCCTTGAGGACTTCGACCGCGCGGACGAGCTTCGGCTCCTCGAGGACGTAGGCGATGCGGACCTCGTCGTGCCCGACGCCTTCGGTCGCGTAGAAGCCGGCGCCGGGGGCGGTCATCGTCGTCTCGCCGTCGAGGTCGAAGTCGTTCATCATGAACTTGACGAACGTTTCGGAGCAGTCCATCTCGGGGAGCCGCACCATGATGTAGAACGCGCCTTCCGGCTTGCGGCAGCAGACGCCGGGGATCGTCTGGAGGGCATCGAACAGCGTGTCGCGGCGCGAGTGGAACTTGCGCTGCATCGCGGCGATATCCGCCCGGTGGTTCGGATCGTTCAGGAACGCGATCAGGCCGTACTGCGCGAAGCTCGGCGGCGACAGGCGGATCATGCACAGCTTGTTGACCGCGGTCATCACGTCGGGGTTCCGGCTGACCAGACACCCGATGCGGGCGCCGCAAGCGGAGAGTCGCTTGGAGATCGAATCGACGAGGATCGCGTGGTCGGCGAGCTCGGGGAACTCGAGGATGCTCGTCGCGTGTCCGTCGTACATCAGCTCGCGGTACGGCTCGTCGGAGATGACGAACAGGTTGTGCTTCAGCGCGAGGCTCGCGACTCCCTCGAGCTCGTCGCGGGTGTAGCCGACGCCGGTCGGATTGGCCGGGTTGGAGAACAGGATCGCTCGCGTGCGCGGCGTGATCAGGGACTCGATCTCGTCGACCGGGGGCAGGTGGAATCCGTCCTCGATCTTCGTCGTGATCGGAACGACCTTGATTCCGTTGACGAGCGCGTGCCCGGCGTAGTTCGGGTAGAACGGCTCGGGGACCAGGATCTCGTCCCCGGGATTGCACGTCGTCTGCAGCGCAAACGCGAACGACTCGCTTCCCCCGATCGTCACGCGGAGCTGGTCGGGCGTGACGTCGATGCCCGCCTCGGCGTAGAAGCCGACGAGTGCGTCGATCGTCTCCGCCATCCCCTGCGCCGGGCTGTAGGAGAGGACCTCGATCGGCGCGTTGCGAACGCCGTCCATGAACGACGTCGGCGTTGGGATGTCCGGTTGACCGATGTTGAGATGGTAGACGTGAATGCCGCGCTTCTTGGCGGCGGTGGCCAGCGGGACGAGCCGCCGGATGGGCGAGCCTTGCAGCTGTTGTGTTCGGTCCGAGACGCTACGCATAGTCGAGTATCCACACCTCCAGAGCCTCAGGCAGGCGTTCGCGGGTGACCGCCACCTGCGGGCTTCCGATTCGGCGCACATTGTCCATCATCTCCGCGAACGGCTCCACCGTTTCGATCGGCCAATCGCTGATCCGATCGGTCTTGAAGTGCATCGGAATGACCGCCCGGAGTTTCGGCAGCGTCCGGCAGATCTCGGCCGCCTGCGAGGCATCGATCGTGTAGTACCCGCCGACGGGAGCGAGGAGGATCTCCACGTCGCGGAGCGCGTCACGCTGCTCGTCGTTCAGGGACGTGCCGAGGTCGCCAAGGTGGGCGATTCGGATCCCGTCGAGCGTGAACGCGTAGATCCGGTTCGCGCCGCGCTTGGCGCCGGCCTCGTCGTCGTGGAAGGACGGAATTCCGACGAAGGAGATGCCGCGGATGACGGACTCACCGACCTCATCGAGGACCGACGGCGAGCCTGCGATGCGCTGAGTGGCGTTGTGGTCGTCGTGGCCGTGGCTGACGGTTACGACGTCGGCTTCCTTCGTTGCGAGCTCGTACGGAACCTCTTCGACGTACGGATCGGTGACGACGCGCCCCTCCGGACCTTCGACGTAGAAGCAGGCGTGTCCGTTCCATCGAATTTTCATGCGGCCTCCTTGTCGGCGGTGCCGAGCATCCGTTCGACGAGTTCCTCGAATGAGATTCCGGCCGCCGCCGCGGCTCGGGGAAGGTCGCTCAGCGGCGTCATGCCGGGGAGCGTGTTCACCTCGAGAACGTACGGCGTTCCGTCTTCGGCGAGCCGGAGATCGACGCGTGAGAACCCCGAGCAACCGAGGGTCTCGTGGGCGCGGAGCGAAACCTCCTGGACGCGGTGGGCGACCTCGTCGGGAAGGTCGGCGGGGGCGACGAACTCGGCGACGCCATCGGTGTACTTCGCTTCGTAGTCGAACAGCGCGTCGGGGAATCGGATTTCGATCACCGGAAGTGCTTCGTCCCGCTCGCCATCCTTGAGGATGCCGACGGTCAGCTCGCGGCCGGCGATGAACGGTTCGACGAGGACGCTCCCGTGGTCAGTCAAAGCCGCGGCGACCGCCGTCGGGAGGTCTTCGTTCCGGTCGATTCGTACGACGCCGATGGTCGAACCGAGGTTCGCCGGCTTGACAACGTAGGGAGCGGGGAACGCGGCGCGGACCTTGCCGATGAACGCCTCTTGATCGTCGTTCATGAGAGCAAGGCCGGGGGGGGTCGGAACGCGCATCGTTTCGAACAGCCTCTTCGATTGGACCTTGTCCATCGCCCGTGCGCAGGCACGTGCGTCCGACCCGGCGTACGGAACCTCGATGACATCGAGGAAGAGTTGGACTGTGCCGTCCTCGCCGGCTCCTCCGTGGAGGCAACTGAAGACGAGGTCGATCCCGTCGAGCGACGAAAACAGGTGATCGAGATCATCAAGCTGAATGAGTCGGGCATCGTAGCCGAGGCCCGCAAGTGCCCGGTGGACGTGCGTACCGGAGACGAGGGAGACGTCGCGCTCAGGTGAGTCTCCGCCGGCCAGAACGCCGATCGTGCCTTCTTTCTTCACTCGGATCCTCCGCGTGGGAGTATACTCGCGGGGTCAGTGTCGTACAACGCGCAAACACAGATAGGAACGTGGTTACGTCGATGCATATCGTCTTCCTTGATTCCCCGGAGGGCGACCGCTATACTTCTCGACCGCTGTTGGTCCTTGAAAAGTGGATAGCGTAGTGATGTGTTCTTTCCAGAACACCCTGTTCCTTGAGCAAACTCGAATCGAAGATTGAAACCGAGAGAGTTTGATCCCAGCTCAGGATGAACGCTAGCGGTGCGCTTAACACATGCAAGTCGTGCGATCGAGCGGGACTGACCATCCTTCGGGATGTGACGACCCGTGACGGAGCGGCGGACTGGTGAGTAACACGTAGCTAACCTGCCCTCTTGACGAGGACAACCACTCGAAAGGGTGGCTAATACTCGATGTTGTCCGGGATTGCAGGATCTCGGACCAAAGGCGGTTCTGCCGTCGCAAGAGGAGGGGGCTGCGCCCTATTAGCTTGTTGGTGAGGTAACGGCTCACCAAGGCGATGATGGGTAGCTGGTCTGAGAGGACGACCAGCCACATTGGGACTGAGATACGGCCCAGACTCCTACGGGAGGCAGCAGTGGGGAATCTTGGCCAACGTGCGCAAGCGCGGGCCAGCGACACCGCGTGGGGGATGAAGGCTTTCGGGTCGTAAACTCCTTTTCTGGGGGAAGAATAAGGTTGGGAGGAAATGCCCTTCCGATGACGGTACCCCAGGAATAAGCATCGGCAAACTTCGTGCCAGCAGCCGCGGTAAGACGAAGGATGCGAGCGTTATCCGGAATTACTGGGCGTAAAGGGCGTCTAGGCGGTTTGGTAAGTCACTTGTGAAAGCCCGCGGCTCAACCGCGGAAGGTCTCGTGATACTGCCAGACTTGGGTGCAGGAGAGGGAAGTGGAACTCACAGAGTAGCGGTGGAATGCGTAGATACTGTGAGGTACCCCGATGGCGAAGGCAACTTCCTGGCCTGCTACCGACGCTGAAGCGCGAAAGCG